>PPYF01370414.1_pt1 | contig 27067 bp, 34 predicted proteins | sample 1559871 | NCBI WGS metagenome assembly PPYF01 (sample SAMN08240021, study PRJNA423297) | Human gut metagenome, whole genome shotgun sequencing project. | reverse complement strand
TCCGAGACATGTGCGCTCGATGTCAACGGAGCTTCCTTCGTGCGCGATGTGCTGCCGGGAGAGATGGTCGTCGTGGAGAACGGCGCACTTAGGTCCTACCGTTTCACCAATGGGCAGGATGTTGCTTCCTGCATCTTCGAGTACATCTATTTTGCACGCCCCGACTCGATCATCGATGGACAGAGTGTTCATGCAGCACGCTTCGAGATGGGGCGTGTTCTGGCGCGCGAGTCCGGGCTTCGCGGTGATGTGGTCATCTCGGTGCCGGACTCGGGAACGACGGCAGCGACGGGATTCGCCTATGAGACGGGCATCCCGTTTGCGGAGGGCCTCATCAAGAACCGCTACATCGGACGGACGTTCATCCAGCCGACGCAGAAACAGCGCGATACGGCGGTCAAGCTGAAGCTGAGCCCCGTGCGCTCTGTTGTTGAGGGAAAGTCCGTCATCATGGTGGATGACTCCATCGTGCGCGGCACGACGAGCGGCAAGATCGTACGGCTCCTGCGGAATGCCGGAGCGCGTGAAATCCATGTCTGCATCAGCAGCCCGCCGATCACCGATCCCTGCTACTACGGCATTGATACGTCGGTGCGCAAGGAGCTGATCTCGGCGACGAAGAGCCTTGAGGAGATTCGCGATTTCATCGGTGCGGATTCCCTTCACTTCATCTCCATCGAGGGATTGCGGACATGCGTACCTGCCCTCAATCCGGATCACATGTGCTACGCATGTTTTAACAATCAGTACCCGGTTCCCGAGGAAGATGCCGCCCTCGACGCGGGCGACGCGATCACGCGTGAGCAGCAGCGGCTTGCACAGCGCGAAAGGGGGATGTAAGTGTCCATGGAAAAGATGACCTATCGTGATGCGGGGGTCGACATCGATGCGGGCAACGAATCCGTATCGCTGATCAAAGACAGCGTGCGTGCGACCTATCGTCCGGAGGTGCTCGGAGATCTGGGCGGCTTCGGCGGTCTGTTTGCCCTGCGTGCGCAGGACTATCGTGAACCCGTGCTCGTCTCCGGAACGGATGGAGTCGGGACGAAGCTGCGGCTTGCCTTCCTGCTGCATCGGCATGATACCATTGGGCAGGATGCCGTGGCGATGTGTGTCAACGACATCCTCGTGCAGGGGGCAGAGCCCCTGTTTTTCCTCGACTACCTCGCCGTCGGCAAACTTGAGCCAACGCAGGTTGCCGATGTGGTCTCGGGTGTTGCCCGAGCCTGCAAGGAATCCGGCTGTGCGCTCATCGGCGGTGAGACGGCGGAGATGGCGGGGTTCTACCCCGTGGGTGAGTACGATATCGCGGGGTTCGCCGTCGGTGTCGTCGAGCGCGAACGCCTCATCACGAGTGCGCGTGTGAAGGTAGGAGACGTCCTGCTCGGACTGCCTTCCTCGGGCGTACATTCCAACGGATACTCCCTCGTGCGAAAGATCGTCTTTGAGCACAAGGGCTTCCGCGGCGATGAGTATATGGAGGAATTGGGACGCAGCATCGGCGAGGAGCTGCTGACGCCGACGCGTCTCTATCCGCAGGTGTGCCTGCCGCTGATTCGTGAATTTGATCTTCACGGTATGGTGCACATCACGGGCGGCGGTTTCTATGAAAACATCCCGCGTGCCCTCCCCGATGGGATGGGCGCGGAGGTCGATGCCGCTGCGTGGGAGATGCCTGCGGTCTTCCGCCTTCTGCAGGAGTGGGGCAACGTTGACTGGGCGGAGATGTACCGCACGTTCAACATGGGGATCGGCATGGTGCTCATTGCCTCTGAGGAGGTGGCGGCACGCATCGAGGCGCATCTCGGTGCACAGCATGAGGCGGTCTTCCGAATCGGACGCGTGACCGAGGGCGCACATGAGGTGACGATCAAGGGCGGTGCCTTTGATGCCTAAGGAAAAGATTGGAGTGCTCTGCTCAGGGCGCGGGTCTAACCTTGCGTCCATCATCGATGCCGTGGAGCGCGGAGACATTCGTGCGGAGATTGCTGTCGTCCTTGCGGACAAGGCGGATGCCTATGCGCTCACGCGTGCACGGGAACATGGCATCCCTGATGTTGCTGTTGTACGCAAAGCGTACGCTGCGCGCGAGGACTTTGAGCGCGCCCTGCTTGAACAACTGCACGCGCACGGGGTCACCCTCGTCGTGCTGGCAGGGTTTATGCGAATCCTGTCACCGCTTTTCGTGCGTGCCTATGCGGGACGCATCCTCAATATCCACCCCGCTCTGCTGCCAAGTTTCCCGGGGGCACATGCCCATCGAGATGCATTGGCCTACGGGGTGAAGGTCAGCGGATGTACGGTGCACTTTGTGGATGAGGGGACGGACTCCGGCCCCATCATTCTTCAGTCAGCTGTGCCTGTAGCAGAAGGGGATACGGAGGACAGCCTTGCCGCACGCGTTCTAAAGGAGGAACATCGGATCTTTCCTGCAGCAATTCGACTCTATGTTGATGGCAGACTTCGTACAGACGGCAGACAGGTACACATCCTGCCCCCTGCCGAAGGAGGAGCATTATGAAGATAAAACGTGCCCTGATCAGCGTATCCGATAAGAGTGGTGTCGTCGAATTCGCACGGACACTGCAGAAGGCAGGCATTGAGATCGTCTCTACGGGCGGGACGATGAAGGCGCTGCGTGAGGCGGGGATTCCCGTTATCTATGTCAGTGATGTCACCGGGTTTCCTGAGATTATGGATGGCCGCGTCAAGACCTTGAATCCCCTCGTGCACGGCGGGATTCTCGCTGTGCGCGGCAATCCGGAGCACGAGAAGGCGCTGCGGGAGCTGAAGATCACACCGATTGATCTCGTTGTCGTCAATCTCTATCCGTTCGTAGAGACCGTGGCGAAGCCCAACGTTACACTTGCCGAGGCGGTCGAGCAGATCGACATCGGCGGTCCCGCGATGATTCGTGCCGCAGCGAAGAACTTTAAGTTCGTCACTGTCATTACCAATCCGTCGCGCTATGCAGAAATCGCCGCGGTGATCGAAAAAGACGGTGCGGTGGACGGCATGACGCGGATGCGTCTGGCGCAGGAGGCATTTGCTCATACGGCAGAGTATGACCGTGCCATCGGAGCATATCTCTCACAGCAGATAGAAAAATGAGGAAGACGACGTGAATATTCTTGTCATCGGCTCGGGCGGGCGCGAGCACGCTCTGTATTGGAAACTCTCGGAAAGCCCGCAGACGGAGCAGATTTACGCCATCCCCGGCAATCCCGGCATGGACGCGTCGGCGGCGATTGCACTTGACGATCATGCGAAGATCCTGCGCTTTGTCAAGGAGAAAGATATCGGACTTGTCGTCGTTGGCCCCGAGGTGCCGCTGATGAATGGGCTGGTGGATGAGCTCGAGGCGGCGGGCATTCGTGCCTTTGGCCCGCGCGCGAACGCAGCGGAGATCGAGGGCTCGAAGTCCTTCGCTAAGGATCTCATGAAAAAGTATGGAATCCCGACGGCGCGCTATGAGGTCTTTACCGCGGCAGAACCCGCACGCGCCTACATCCGTCAGGAGGGCGCTCCCATCGTCGTCAAGGCGGATGGCCTTGCGGCAGGCAAGGGCGTTATCGTCGCCATGACGGAGCAGGAGGCACTCGATGCCGTCGATGCCATCATGGAGGATCACTCCTTCGGTGATGCGGGGGCACGCGTCGTCATTGAGGAATTTATGGAGGGGGAGGAGGCATCCCTTCTCGCCTTTACCGATGGGACGACGATCCGTCCGATGATCAGCGCGCAGGATCACAAGCGTGCCTATGACGGTGACCGCGGACCGAATACGGGCGGCATGGGGACCTATGCGCCTGCGCCGGTCATGACACCGGAGATGACGGAGCGTGCCGTGGAGGAGATTCTAAAGCCGACCATCGCCGCCATGGCGAAGGAAGGACGCATCTATCGCGGCTGTCTCTATCTTGGTCTGATGGTGACGGCGGATGGCCCGAAGGTCGTGGAGTTCAACGCGCGGTTCGGCGATCCAGAGACGCAGGTTGTTCTTCCGCTTCTCGACAGCGATCTCGTGACAATCATGTGTGCCTGTGCAGACGGAACTCTCGCCGACGTTCCCATCCGTTGGAAGGACGGCGCGGCCGTCTGTGTCGTGCTTGCCTCGGGCGGCTATCCGGGACATTATGACAAGGGGCAGGAGATCCATGGGCTTGCCGACGCCGAGGCGATGGGTGCACTCGTTTTCCATGCCGGAACGGCGATGAAAGATGGGAAGCTCGTCACCAATGGCGGACGCGTGCTCGGCGTGGTTGGGCGCGGTGCGGATATATCCTCCGCCGTCGATGCCGCCTATGCCGCTGCAGCGAAGATCTCCTTTAAGGATGTTTACTATCGCAAGGATATTGCACATCGCGCACTCGGACGATAATTTCACAGAAAAAGAGCTTGCCGTGTTCGGCAAGCTCTTTTTCTATATGTGTATGCTGTTATTGAAGGGCTTCCTTCAGCACTTCCATATTCTTCTTCATGGTGTCGATGTATGCATCCTTTGCCGCAGGCGTTGCTTCTCCCGTGACGACGGGATCGAGCGTATAGATCTTTGCGCCCGTCTCACGTGCAATCGTCTCTGCGGCGGCAGGGGAGTACTGCGGCTCGGTAAAGAGCACCTTGGTCGGGAGTGCATTTACCTGCTCGATGGTTTCCTGCAGCTCGCTCGGTGTCGGCTCCGTCCCCGGCTCGCGCTCGACGACGGCAATGATGTTCAGATGGAACTCCTTCGCAAAGTAGGGGAATGCCTCGTGGAATGTCACAATGTCCTTATGTGGAACACCGTCGAGCGCGGCGTGCATCTCTGTTTTCAGTGCCGTGAGTTTTTCGATGTAGGCGGAAGCATTTTTCTCATAAGCGTCTGCATGGGCAGGATCGGCTTCCTTCAGCTGATCGGCAATGTTGCGCACCTGCGCGATGGCGTCGGTGACGCTCAGCCAGACGTGGGGGTTGTCGCCCTCGTCGTCGTGGATCAGCTCGATGCCGCGCGACGCATCGATGATCTTCATTTCCTTCTGTGCGCCCGTTACCTTGTCCATGAAGTCCTCCATGCCGGCACCGTTGATGACAAAGGCATCGGCGTGTTCGAGTGTCTTCATATCCTCGGTCATGAGCTGGTAGTCGTGCAGGCAGCCTGTCTGCGGCTTCGTCATGTTGGTGACCTCAACGCCGTCCACTCCGTCCGTGATGTTGATGGTCGCCAAATACATGGGATAAAACGACGTGACGATGCGGAACGGTTTCTCCGCTTTCTTCTCCGCGGGCTGCTGCGATCCGCCGCAGCCGAGGAGTGCTGTCGTGAGGAGGACGAGCAGCAGGGATAGGATCTTCGTTGTGATTTTCATGGATACAGCTCCTTAAAACACTGAACATTTGGTAGATTGGTGAAACGATGATAGGAAAATGATACGCCATAGTGAGATAGATTGTCAATAGGTAAAGCACAAAATATAGAAAATTTTTATCAATAGACACTATATATAAATAAATGTTCAGATGTCGATGGGAGAAGCATGCTCCGTTTTGTGAAAATTTGATTACATGATTGACACGAATTATCTTCATGGAGTATAATGACAGAGCATCATTTTTGGATGCAAAAATACTCCGCGCGTGGAGGGAGGGGAAATGCATGGCAAATGAAATCAAGGTCGGCAAAAATGAGTCGATCGATAGTGCTCTCCGCCGCTTTAAGCGTATGTCACAGAAGGCCGGTACTCTTGCCGAAGTTCGTAAGCGTGAACATTACGAGAAACCGAGCGTTCGCCGCAAGAAGAAGTCTGAGGCGGCACGCAAACGCAAATACAGGGGCTGATTGCATAAGGCATCCGTGGCGCAGTGCTGCGGGTGTTTTTCTTTTTATGAAAGGATGAGAGCAATGTCACTTATGGAAAAGCTCACAGCGGATATGAAGGAAGCCATGAAGCAGGGCGAAAAGGAGCGCCTTTCCGTCATTCGCCTCGTGCGTGGCGCGGTGCGTCAGGCGGAGATCGACGGGAAGAAGACGCTCACGGACGATGAGGTGATCGGTGTCATCTCGAAGGAAGTGAAGATGCGCCGCGACTCCATTGAGGAGTTTGCGCGCGGCAAGCGCGATGATCTTGTCGCCAAGACCAAGGCGGAGATAGATCTCCTCATGCCGTATCTGCCTGCTCAGCTCAGCGTCGATGAGCTGAAAAAGATCGTGGCGGACGTTGTCGCCGAGGTCGGTGCTGAGACGGCAAAGGATATGGGCAAGGTGATGGGTGTTCTCATGCCGCGCGTGAAGGGACGTGCGGACGGCAAGCTCATCAATGAGATCGTTCGTGACCATTTGAAATAATCTTCTTTTCCGAACATATCCCCGCATTCTTTTCTTTGACAAAGGAGCGGGGATTTTTATATAATTGAAGGAGAGAATTCTTTCACAGAAACGAACAAGGAGATACAGATGGCAGAAAAGGACAAGCGGGCAAGCAAACTCGATAAGCCGATGACGCGTGAGGAGGCACTTGAGAATGCCCTGCAGAACATCGAGAAGGCGCATGGCAAGGGGGCGATCATGCGCCTCGGTGAAGCCAAGGCGAACATGAACGTCGAGGTGATCTCCACGGGGATCCTGCCGCTCGATATCGCACTTGGCGTCGGCGGCATTCCGCGCGGACGCATCATCGAGGTGTTTGGCCCCGAGTCCTCGGGCAAGACGACGGTCACGCTGCACATGATCGCCGAGGCGCAGAAGGCAGGTGGTATTGCGGCATTCATCGACGCAGAGCATGCCCTTGACCCGGAGTATGCACGCAAGCTCGGCGTCAACATCGAGGAGCTCCTCATCTCACAGCCGGATACGGGCGAGCAGGCACTTGAAATCGTGGATGCGCTCGTGCACAGTGCCGCGATTGACATCATTGTCGTGGACTCGGTCGCAGCTCTCGTGCCGAAGTCCGAAATTGAGGGCGATATGGGCACCTCTGTGGTCGGTCTGCAGGCGCGACTCATGAGTCAGGCGATGCGCAAGCTGACGGGCATCATCAGCAAGACGCGTACGGCCGCCGTCTTCATCAATCAGCTGCGCGAGAAGATCGGCGTTACCTATGGCAATCCGGAGGTGACGACGGGTGGGCGCGCGCTGAAATTCTATGCATCAGTGCGCATTGATGTGCGTCGCGCCGATTCCATCAAGCAGGGCACGGAATCCCTCGGCAATCGTACGCGTGCCAAGATCGTTAAAAACAAGGTCGCGCCGCCGTTCAAGACAGCGGAGTTTGACATCATGTACGGGGAGGGTGTCTCACGTCTCGGCAGCATCATTGACATGGGCGTCGAGCTGGACATCGTCGATAAGAGCGGCGCATGGTTCTCCTACGAGGGAACACGCCTCGGACAGGGCAAGGAAAACGCCAAGGCGACTCTTGAGGAAAAACCCGAGATGATCGCCGAGATCGAGGAGAAGATCCGCACGAAGCTCCTCGTCGAGGGAGTGAAGCCGAAGAAAAAGGGAGCAGGCAAGAAGACTGCTGCCACTGAGGCAGCAGCGCAGGATCCTTCGGATCTGCCGACACAGGAGCCGCCGATGGGAGAAGATGAATGACGCCTGCGCAGGCTGAAGCAGGGCGCGGGGGCAAAAAGCGGGAGGAGCGCACAGCCCTCATGACAGCGGTGGACTATCTTGCGCGTCAGGCACACAGCGAAAAAAGGCTGCGGGAAAAACTGATGCGTAAGGGCTTCCCGACAGAGGAGATCGATGCCGCAATCGCGCGCCTGATCGAGCGCCATTATCTCGATGATGCCGATCTCTGTGCACAGCAGTTCATGTATCTCTATCAGGAGAGCCGTGACTCGGTGCGGCAGATCTGCGCAAAGCTCATCCATCGTGGCTTTGACCATGATCTTGTGTGGAGCGTCGTCCCCGAGGACACGGATGAACGCGAGACGATGGCAGCGGAGCGTGTCCTTGCCATGAAGTACAAAGCGGGCGACAGGGAACAGAAGATGATGGCAACGCTCTACCAACGGGGATTTTCGGTCGATGTGGCACACAGTGCCGTTCGGCACTTTAGGGATTCCTTTGCCGAGGATATGGAAGAATAACGTGAGAAGGGGAACGAAGATGAACAGACCCGATGCCACAGAAATGATCTTGGTGCTGGACTTCGGCGGACAGTACAATCAGCTCATCGCGCGCCGCGTGCGTGAGAACCATGTCTACTGCGAGGTGCATCCGCATACGCTGCCATTGGAGCAGATTCGTGCACTCGCTCCGCGCGGTATTATCCTGACGGGCGGTCCGAACAGTGTCTATGGCGAGGGGGCTGTTACCGCCCCCAAGGATCTCTTTGCCCTCGGCATCCCCGTGCTCGGTATCTGCTATGGAGCGCAGCTGATGGCGCATCTCTGCGGCGGACGCGTGGAGACGGCGCCGACGAGCGAGTACGGGCGTACGGAGGTGGAGATCGTCGACACCTCGTCGCCTCTCTTTCAGGGGATACCGCAGACGAACGTCTGCTGGATGAGTCATACGGACTACATCAGCGGACTGCCGCACGGCTTTCACGTGACGGCGCGCACACCCGTCTGCCCCATCGCGGCGATGGATAACCCCGCAGAGCGTCTCTATGCCGTGCAGTTCCATCCCGAGGTGATGCACACGGAGCACGGGACAGAGATGCTGCGCAGCTTTGTCTATGATGTCTGCGGATGCACGGGAACGTGGCGCATGGATTCCTTCGTGCAAAAGACCATTGAGGAACTGCGTCAGCAGATCGGCGGTGGGCGGGCTCTCTGTGCCCTGTCGGGCGGTGTGGACTCCTCCGTCGCCGCCGTGCTCCTCTCCAAGGCAATCGGCAGTCAGCTCACCTGCGTCTTTGTCGATCATGGTCTCCTGCGCAAGAATGAAGGCGATGAGGTCGAGGCCGTCTTTGGGCGCGGCGGCACCTATGATGTCAATTTTGTCCGCATCAACGCCCGTGATCGTTTCTATGCGCGGCTTAAGGGCGTAACGGAGCCAGAGCAGAAGCGCAAGATCATCGGCGAGGAGTTTATCCGCGTCTTTGAGGAGGCGGCACGTGAGATCGGTGCGGTGGATTTCCTCGTGCAGGGGACAATCTATCCCGATGTCATTGAGAGCGGACTCGGAAAATCTGCGGTGATCAAGTCGCATCATAACGTTGGCGGATTGCCCGATCATGTGGACTTTAAGGAGATCGTCGAGCCGCTGCGTCTCCTCTTTAAGGATGAGGTGCGTGCGGCGGGGCGTGAGCTCGGTATCCCTGACTATCTTGTTGATCGTCAGCCGTTTCCGGGGCCCGGTCTCGGCATCCGCATCATCGGAGAGGTTACGGCGGAGAAGGTACATATCGTTCAGGAGGCAGACGCCATCTACCGTGAGGAGATTGAGAAGGCGGGCATCCACAAAAATCTCGGGCAGTACTTCGCGGCACTCACCAATATGCGTTCCGTCGGGGTCATGGGCGATGGGCGTACGTACGACTATGCGATCGCCCTGCGCGCCGTTGAGACCAGCGACTTCATGACAGCGGAGTCCGCGCAGCTCCCATGGGAACTTCTTGCGCGCGTGACGACGCGCATCGTCAACGAAGTGCGCGGCGTGAACCGCGTGCTCTATGACTGCACGGGGAAGCCGCCGGGAACGATCGAGTTCGAGTGAGAGAAGAACGATTTGACGAAAACGAGGAGAGAGATTATAATAGACACAGAAAGGTGCTGCCGGCAGACGGTCAGCAGCCCCATTTAGACTTTTGGTTTAGAAAACCCGCCTAAACTTTGCTGGGGCTAGGCGGGCTTTCTTATGCTTTTAGAACGACGAGGATAAACAGCGTCACGAGAAGCAACGCGAGTAAATCGTTGATCGTCATCAGCATCGCCCTCTCTAGGGGCTAAGATTGACCGCCTACCGTCTTGGCAGCACCTTTTGACAGTATATCATATATGACAGCTTTGCGCTGTCTTTTTTGTTGGAGACGAGACAACATTGATCAAGGAGCATCCTATGTACCACTACCACCATCTTACACTAATTGAACAGGTGCTGGATCCGTTTAAGAGGGCCTTCGGATTGCAGAGCGTGACACGGCAGGATTTCTTCCGATATCTACGTGATCCTGCATACAAGTATCATGATGCGGCCATGTCCTATTTCATGTCGGCACTCGAAGATGAGGCGGAGGTATTTATTTTTGGCAGCTATTGACATGCTGTCTGCTTTTCGCTATACTTTCCTTTGTCAGCGCGAAGAGCGCGGGGGCATAGCTCAGCTGGGAGAGCGCTTGCATGGCATGCAAGAGGTCAGGGGTTCGATCCCCCTTGTCTCCACCATATCGACACTTACGGATGCAAGAGAAATCCTGCATCCGTTTTTTTGCAAGAATAAATGGGGCTGTTGCACGATTGAAGATCGTCGGATTGATTTGGATTTTTGGTTTACGGTGGAGAACAGTTTAAGCGAACGATGATTTTTGCTCTGGCAGAGGATTTGCGAGAAACGTTAGAGAAAAAAGTAGATGTTTTTGAGATCGGTGAAGTCAACCCGGACAGTAATTTCTACAAAACAATTATGAAAGAAAAGGTTTTGGTGGCATGAAGTATTCCGATCGACAAAGAGTTCAAAACGATATATGACTATGCCGCTCGCATGCAGGAATATATCCTAAAAATAGCTTTAAAAAATGACTGCCGCATAAGGAAACGTATCCTTGTGCAGCAGTCATTTTCTTATGGAATCACCCATGTGGCAGAGCTCTCTTCTGCAGATTCTGCATCCGCTTCATTCGGGAGAAGATTGCTGATGTAGGGCGTGCGCCCTGAGAGCACATCGTCATAGAATCCCTGCTTCCAGTCGATGTAGTCGATGGATGCTTGGACAACAACTGTCAGAATCTCAACATCTGGACGCCCGGCATCGCGGACGGCAAGAAATGCCCCGTCATGGTCTGGCTGCACGGCGGCGGATTCTCCGCAGGTTCGTCTGCCGAGATTTTCGCCTATGACGGTGCCAATCTCAGCCGCGCGGGCGATGTTATCGTTGTTTCTGTCAATCATCGTCTGAATGTGCTCGGCTATATGGATCTCTCCGCCTACGGGGAGAAGTATCGGGACTCCGCCAACGTCGGTATCTATGACCTCGTTGACGCGCTGCGCTGGGTGCGGGACAACATCGCACAGTTCGGCGGTGACCCTGCAAACGTCACGATCTTCGGTGAGTCGGGCGGCGGTGCAAAAGTGCTCGCACTGATGACGACGCCCTATGCAAAGGGGCTGTTTCACAAGGGCATCGTCGAGAGCGGTGCAACTGCGACCATGGGACCCGTATTCATGCCAAAGGAGGCGGCGCGTGTGACGGAGCTGACGCTGAGGAACCTGGGGTTTGACGCAGACCGCGTGGAAGAACTTCAGACGATTCCGTACGACCGCCTCACGGAGGCATCGAACACCGCTCTGCAGCAGGCGGGCGAGGAGTTCCAAGTACCGCGTGCACTGGGATCGGGCTACGGGCTCAGCTGGGAGCCTGTGGTGGACGGCGACTTCATGCCGACGAATCCTGTAACGGCAGACAGCTTTGCCGTCGCAGGGAAGGACATCCCACTGCTCATTGGTTCGAATCGGACGGAGTGGACGAATTTCTCCGACATCATGGAGATGGAGAGAGCACAGTCCAACAACAAGAATACCTGGAGCACAGAGGAAGTTGACCGTCGTCTCAAGGACGCATACGGCGATAAGGCGGAGAAAATCGCGGCGGCATTCCTGCGCGCCTATCCGCAGAAGAAACGTGCAGATGCACTCTATGTCGACACGATGATCTGCCTGCCGATCAAAGAGATCATGGATCACAAGGCAATGCAGGGCGGCGCACCTGTCTACGCCTATCTCTTCGCGTGGGATTCGCCGATGATGGGCGGAGTCTATATGTCCTACCACACGGCAGAGATCCCCTTTGTTTTTCACAACATTGACCGCGCGGAGAAAAGCATCGGCGGGAGCGCGGAGGCAAAGAAACTCGAAGCGCAGATGAGCCGCGCTTGGATTAATTTCGCCCGCACGGGAAAACCCGAAGCACCCAGCATGCCGAATTGAGATGCCTATACACTGCAAGGAGGCGCAACCATGATGTTTGACGCTGATACGAAGCTCGTACATCACCACGATGCAGAATTATTGAAACTGCTCGCACCTGCGCAATAGATTTGGCAAAGCAAATGTATGGGAGTCGAATGAAATGGAGGTCATGACATGAGAACCCTATTGACAATCCTGATGACGATGATGATGCTGCTGATGACAGCGTGCGGCGGAGGCAATGCGCAAACGGGCGCAGATACTTCTGCACAGAAAGAAACACAGACGACAGCATCTGCACGAAGCGATCAGCGTGTCCTTGTCGTGTACTTCTCGCGCGCCGACGAAAACACAGGCGGTGTCGGCTACATCGAGAAGGGAAACACAAAGATTCTTGCAGAGATGATCGCCGAACGCACGCACGGTGACCTCTTTGAAATCAAGACCGTCAAGCCGTATCCGAAGGAATACCGTCCCGTGACAGAAGCCGCCAAGCAAGAGAAGGAAGAAAACGCCCGTCCTGAAATCGTCGGCGAGCTGCCCGATCTCAGCAAGTACGATGTCGTCTTTCTCGGTTATCCGATCTGGTGGAGCGACATGCCGATGCCTGTCTACACCTTCCTCGATCGGGAGAATTTCGCGGGCAAGATCATCCTGCCATTCTGCACACATGAAGGGAGCGGGCTCTCGGGTACGGATCGCAGGATCGCCGAAACGACGAAAGCAGATGTAAAAGACGGCTTTGCTCTCGCAGGACACATCGCACAGAACTCGCCCGATGAGGCACGATCGGCACTCTATGAGTGGATGTCGAAACAAGGATATTAAGGAGGATTTCAAAATGGCAGTGGAAAATGTAAAACTCAATAATGGCGTAATGATACCGCTTGAGGGCTTCGGTGTGTTCCAGATTCCCGACCTTGTAGAGTGTGAGCGCGTGACCATCGAGGCGATTCGGCAGGGCTACCGCCTGATCGACACGGCGGCAGTATATCAGAACGAGGAGGCGGTGGGTGCGGCGATTGCAAAGTCGGGTGTGCCGCGTGAGGAACTGTTCATTACGACGAAGCTCTGGGTGCAGGATATCTCCTATGAGGCGGCGGGTACGGCGTTTGAGCGTTCCCTGCAAAAACTCGGGTTGGACTATCTTGATCTCTACCTCATTCATCAGCCGATGGGGGATTTCTTCGGCGCGTGGCGGCGGCTCGAGGAGTTGCACCGCGCGGGGAAGATTCGGGCGATCGGCGTGTCGAACTTCTATCCTGCCGTGCTTGCGAACTTCTGTGAGACGGTGGAGATAAAGCCAATGGTGAATCAGGTGGAGCTGCATCCGTTCTTTTAGCAGGAGGCGGCACTCGTGACGATGAAGGAGTACGGTGTCGTGCCGCAGGCATGGGGACCGCTCGCCGAGGGCAAACACGGCATCTTTACGCATCCCGTACTGACGAAGATCGGGGAGAAGTACGGAAAGACGGCGGCGCAGGTGGCACTCCGCTGGAATACGCAGCGCGGCGTGTCGATCCTGCCGAAGTCCGTGCATGCTGAGCGCATCGCGGTAAATTTCGATATCCGGGACTTTGCGCTGAACGAGGCGGAGATGGCAGAGATCGCAAAGCTCGACCTCGGGCACAGCGAGATCGTCAACCACGACGACCCTGCGTTCGTGAAATGGCTGCACGAGCTCAGGATTCACGATTGAGATATGCCGGAGGAGGGCAGGGCGGCACGTCGACCCCGGGTGGGTGATGTCGTATTCCACCGAACGTGAAGGATTGGCATGGCGCACAGGTAGATCGTTGGTTCAGCCATATTGCTGTCGAGGTGCCGAGGACAGACGCCTCGAACGAATGGTGTGAACTGGCGACGGATAAAAATTACGAAGCACTTTGAGGAGAGGGGCATCGAAGTGAAAGGAGGTGGTATGCAGCTTTTTGTTTGTTCCGGTATGGTCGCATCCTTGGATGTTTGCGCTGTGTTTTGGCGAATGTTTATTCATCGTTTCTATGATCCTGTGGAGAAGGGCAGTCTCTCCTGGAATCTTGCTTCCCTTTTTCAAGGGGCATCCCCTGAGACATGGGCGATGGGAGCGGGTGAATACACAGTGCATCGTTTTGCCAATATCTATGGATTGACTTATCTCGGTATGGCGACGAAGGAGTACGAGGCAGACGTGCTTGCGGCGAAGATCGGCTAAGAATATTTTAGAATCAAAAACCTCGGACTGAGAATAGGAAGTCCGAGGTTTTTGTGTATGAAGATTCTTTAATCAAGAATACGGGTGTGAAGTTCAAGTCGGTGGGTGTAATGGTCACTATCGTCCTTGTTCGTGTACCCTATTTCTGTAGAGGTGTAAGTTTTCGTTATCGTTGTTTCGTCAATCCATCCCTATACGAAAAAAAGGCCGTTACACAAAGATAAATTTACCTTCGTTCAACAGCCCCGTCTTTCCGATGGTGCGCCTGGGGGGATTCGAACCCTCGACCCACGGCTTAGAAGGCCGTTGCTCTATCCAACTGAGCTACAGGTGCATGGTCGGGATGACAGGATTTGAACCTGCGACATCTTGCTCCCAAAGCAAGCGCGCTACCAAACTGCGCTACATCCCGATACCGCATTATTATAATGAGCGGTTAGGGAAAAGTCAACTCATCATTTTACGATGTGCTTTCCCCCGAGAAAGCGTGGCTGCCAATAATCGTTGGAGAGTTCATCGATGCGTACGCCCTTGCTCGTAGAGGCGTGAATGAACTCCCCCTTGCCAAGGTAGATGCCGCAGTGCGATGCGCCCTTTTCGTAGGTCTCGAAGAAGACAAGGTCGCCGGGCACGAGTTCCTTTGTACTCTTGGTGCGCAGACCAAGTTTGTACTGTTCATCTGCGGTGCGCGGGATCGTGATTCCCTGCTTCTGAAAGACGTACTGGAGGTAGCCCGAGCAGTCAAATCCCTTCGGGGTAGCCCCGCCAAAGACATAGGGTGTGCCCATATACGTCTTTGCCGTCTTGATGAGATCCTGCACCTTGTTTGCGGGCAGGATCGGTGTCCCATTCGGTGCGAGTGGGATTTTTTTCGGCGCTGGGCGCGGCACGTCAATGCCCCATGGACGCTTGGCTGGTGCGTTGCGCAGGGCACGCCACGTCGCATTGTTGACGACGCCTGTGATTTTTATCTTATTGTCACGCTGAAAGGCAGCAACGGCGTGTTCGGTCTCCTTGCCGAAGTTGCCGTCGATCGATTTGATCTGGTAGCCGGCATTCTGCAGGGCTCGCTGCAGGACGAGCACATCGTGTCCATGGGAGCCCTCGCGCAGGGTGGGGGAGGCGGATGCCGTTCCTCCAATGAGAAGCAGGGCGATGCCCATGCAGGTGAGGAGGCGGTACAGGCGATTCATCGCGATCTTCCTTTCATGCGGTTATGCGTGCTGTACGTGCTCGAGTCCCTGGCCGAGCAGCTTCATCACGTGGTCATCATCAATCGAGTAGAGCACTTCTTTGCCGTCACGACGGAACTTGACCAGACGCGCGCTGCGGAGCACGCGGAGCTGATGGGAGATGGCCGACTGTCCCATCGTCAGGCTGTCGGCGATGTCATAGACACGCATTTCCTCCGTCTTTGTGAGCAGGGAGAGAATTTTGATGCGGGTCGGATCGCCGAGTGTTTTGAAGAGGTCGGCGAGATGCTGTGCTGTATCTGCGTCGATCGATTTTACGGGGGCGGAGGTCATGCGTTCCCATATCCTTTCGCGGGGTCAGTAGATCTTATTGATTTCAAAGCCATTTTCTTCCAGTGCGTGCACGATGCGGTCGACGTGATCCTGTCCATGCGCCTCTACGGTAACGGTCAGCTGCACCTTTTGGAAGCTGTCAGTCACCATGGTCTGATCGTGGTCAAGACGGATGACGTTCGCGTCCTGCTCTGTGAGGATCTGAGCGACATTGAGCAGCTGTCCGGGCTTGTCGGGCAACTGTACGGCGAAGCGGAAGACGCGTCCGCGCGAGATGAGTGCCTTGGAGATCAGTGCGGAGATGGTGGAGATGTCGATGTTGCCGCCGCTGATGAGGACGGCGATCTTCTTGTCCTTCATGTGGAGCTTCTGCAGTGCAGCGAGTGAGAGTACGCCTGCGCCCTCGGCAATCAGCTTGTGTTTTTCGATGAGGGAGAGCAGGGCACTCATGATCTCCATCTCGGAGACGGTGATGATCTCGTCGAGGTAGCGGCGGCAGAACGTGAGCGTGAGTGCGCCCGCCGTGCGTACGGCGCAGCCATCCGCAACGGTATCGGCAGACGGGAGGGTGATGGTGTGTCCGCAGGAGAGCGCTGCTTTCATACAGGCGGCGTTTTCTGGCTCGACGCCGATGACCTTCACCTGCGGGTTGACGGTTTTTGCCCCGAGGGCAATGCCGGAGGCGAGTCCACCACCGCCGATGGGGACGAGGATGGCATCTACGTCCTTGAGCGCGTCGATTACTTCAAGGGCGATCGTGCCCTGTCCGACGATGACGTTGCGGTCGTTGAACGGATGAATGTAGACGTAGCCATGCTCTTTCTGCAGTTCGAGGCTGTGCGCATAGGCGTCGTCGAATCCGTTGCCGTGGAGTACGACGGTCGCGCCGAGTGCCCGCGTCGCCTCCACCTTTAGGATCGGTGTCGTTGCCGGCATGCAGATGACCGCCTTGACCCCAAGCTTTTGCGCGGAGTAGGCAACGCCCTGCGCGTGGTTTCCGGCCGATGCAGTGATGACGCCGCGTGCGCGCTCCTCCTCGGTGAGCATGCTGATGCGGTTGTATGCACCGCGCAGCTTAAATGCTCCCGTCGTCTGGAGGTTTTCGAGCTTTAGATAGGTCGCGTTCCCCGAGAGCTCAGAGAAATAGTCGCTGTATACCAGCGGCGTCTTGCGGACGATCCCCTCCAGCCTCTTGGCGGCGGCGTATATATCGGATATGCCTGTGGATGCGACGATCTCTTCATCGGTCGGTACGTGCTGTTCTTCTCCCATGATAATCTCCCCTTGTCTATTTAATGAAGTTAGTCTATCATGTTCAATGAAGCGCGTCAAATTCTTTTCCATCAACGAAAAATTGTCGGAATAAAGAAGGAGTTTGCCCGTATTTCGCGAATAAAATAAGGAAAAGAAAGCATGAAATACCGTGCTTTCCGTGTCAAGACGAAGCGGAGGTGCGCGATGGGAGATTCCCCCTATGGGCGCATCCTGATTCCCGTGGATGGGACCAAGGATGCGCTGCGTGTCATTCGTCCGGCGGGAGAGCTTGCGCGTCTCATGGAGGCATCCGTTGATTTCCTCTATGTTTCCCCGTTTGACGAGAGCACGGACGAGGGGGATGCGTCGTGGCTTCCCGCGAGTATTGTACGCCCTGCGGCAGAAGAGGCACAGGAGATTTTTACCGTGGCGGAGTCCCTGCTTCCGCAGGAGGTCGCCCGTGCATGTCATCATCGTGCGGGGATGCCGGCGGAGGAGATCCTGCGCTTTATCGACGTGATGGGCATTCGTCTGGTTGCCATCAGCGGGCGCAAGCATTCACGCGTGAGCGGTCTGCTGCTCGGGAGTGTGATGCAGACTGTCTTGGAGCGTGCACATGCATGTGTCCTCGTGGCGGGAAATGATTGAAGTATAGGAACAGTGAGGAGGTACTTCCATGATGAAGAATATTTTGGTTCCTGTCGATGGTTCCGAGGGAGCAGATCGTGCGATTGAGCAGGCGGTGACGCTGGCGAAGATCTGCGGTGCAAAGCTGAATTTTCTCTATGTCGCAAACATCAACCAGCTCGCGATCAATGCCGTCCTGTCGGATGCGATTCTCGACTCTGTGACAAAGGCGGGGAATGTCGTCCTCGACCGCGCGATGGAGATGGTGCCCGAGGGAATCGAGAAGGAGTCGTTCTCGGATACGGGGTCGCCCGCTGTCGTCGTGCTCGATTTTGCAGAGACGAACGACATCGATCTCATCGTCATGGGCAGCCGCGGCCTTGGGGTCGTCAAGGGGGTTCTGCTGGGCAGCGTCAGCCAGTATGTGGTCGAGCAGTCCAAGTGTCCTGTTCTCGTGGTAAAGTAATGACCGTTGGTTGATTCTTTCAAGCTGCCGCTCAGTTGCGGCAGCTTTTTCGATGTAGAATGGGGAGGGAATGATGGAGGATCAGCGCTTTGCGCGGACAGAGATGCTGCTTGGCGACGCAGGACTTGCACGCCTTGCAGCGAGCTCGGTGGCTGTGTTCGGCGTCGGCGGGGTCGGCTCATTCACGGCAGAGGCGTTGGCGCGCGCCGGTGTAGGCAGTCTGACGCTCATCGACCACGATACGATCGACGTGACGAATATCAACCGCCAGATTCACGCACTCACCGAGACGGTGGGAAAAGCCAAGACCACGGTCATGGCAGAGCGCATCCGAGCGATCAATCCCCATTGTGAGGTATGCGAAATTCGTGCGTTTTATCTGCCTGAGGAGGCGGATTCCTTTTTTGAGACGCATTATGACTATGCCGTGGATGCAGTGGATACGGTGACGGCGAAGGTGGATCTTGCCGTGCAGTGTCAGGTGAGGAATATACCGCTGATTGCGAGTATGGGAGCGGCCAACAAACTTGACCCCACGCTCTTTGAGGTGATGGACATCTATCGCACTAAGGGTGATCCATTGGCACGTATTCTGCGGAAAAAGCTGAAGGAACGCGGCGTGCGGCGTCTCACGGTCGTCTGCTCGCGCGAGCGTCCGAAGCGTCCCGCCGCGGGCATCTGTGCGCCGGCACCGGGACGGCATCTGGCACCGGGCAGTGTGTCCTTTGTACCGCCTGTGGCGGGGATGATTATGGCAGGGGTTGTCGTACGTGCACTGACGGGTGCAGCGGTGGAGGTATCGTCATGAGGGTTACGGTTCTCGGATGTGGGCGTTGGGGCTCGTTTCACGCATGGTATGCCCAGCGTGTTGGTCATGCGGTGACGCTGTGGGGGCGCAGCGGGTCAGAACATCTCGCGGCACTGGAGAAGACACGGACGAATGAGTTTCTGACTCTCCCACCAGAGGTTCATCTGACGGATGATCTCGCAGCGGCGCTGCAGACGGCGGAGATCGTTATCATCTCCATCCATGCACAGGCACTGCGTGCCTTCCTGCACGATGTATGCGCACACGGCCTTATGGAGGAGCTCCGCACCAAGCGGATGATCCTCTGTATGAAAGGGCTTGAGATCGGCACGGGAAAGCGTCTGACCACCGTGGTCAAGGAAGAGCTCGGCGCAGACATACGGCCCGTCGTCTGGGTTGGCCCTGGGCATGTGCAGGACTTTGTGCGCGGCATTCCGAACTGCATGGTGCTCGCAGGGGAGGAGCGGGCAGTGCTGCACGATCTGGTGGACGTGCTTGGCAGTCCACTCATCCGCTTCTATTATGGGGATGATCTCCTCGGCACAGAGGTCGGCGCAGCGGCGAAGAATGTGGTAGGGCTCGCGGCGGGGATGCTCGACGGCTTTTCCTACGGCAGCCTGAAGGGGGCACTTATGGCGCGCGGTGCGCGTGAGCTCTCGCGTTTGGTGCATGCGATGGGTGGCGATGGGGACACCATCTACGGGCTGTCGCATCTTGGTGACTACGAGGCAACGCTCTTTTCTCCGCACAGCAACAACCGCCGCTATGGGGAGGCTGTTGTGCGCGGTACGGCAGGCGACTTTCATAAGATCGCCGAGGGTGTCTACACCGCTGAGGCATTGATGGCTCTTGCCGCGGAGTATCGTGTTGAGCTGCCCATCTGCACGACGGTATATGAGATCGTCGCGCATGGATGCGACCCGCGTGCACAGCTGATGCAGCTGTTTCTGCGGCGCAATAAGAGCGAGAAGGAGTAGGGCATGGAGGAGCGAAAGCACATCGATGTCGTCGCAGGAGCGATCCTGCGTGACGGGAAGGTGTTCGGCGCATGCCGCTCCTATGGAGCGTATGCGGGCACGTGGGAATTCGCGGGCGGAAAGGTTGAGCCGGGGGAGACGGATGCGGCGGCACTTGTGCGTGAGATGCAGGAGGAGCTCGGCGTTATGGTCACAGTGGAGGAACTCCTCGGCACGGTTGACCACGATTATCCGGAGTACCACATGAACATGCGCCTCTACCTCTGCCGACTCGCAGCGGGAGAGCCGCAGCTGCGTGTCCACTCCGAGGGGCGGTGGCTCGGGCGCGCCGATCTCTACAGTGTCCCGTGGTTTGCGGCAGACATGGATCTCATCCGGAAGATCGAGCCGCGCCTGCGCTGATATTTGACAAGAGACCGTGCGGAATGCTATAATACATCTCGTATTTCTCCCAAGCCGAAGTGGCGGAATTGGCAGACGCAGCAGACTCAAAATCTGCCGCTGTGTGAGCAGCGTGCCGGTTCGACCCCGGCCTTCGGCACCATTTGAAGATCAGCCATTATGGCTTCCGAAAACTCCCTAAGAGAACGTAAAACTCTTAGGGAGTTTTTATCCATACACCTATATTTCTCATACTGATTTATTGGTTGACACAGCGCGTGGAAGCGCGTATATTTAACAGAAAAATTTAAGGAAGCACTGATAAATTCAGCACCGCCATCTTAGGTAAGCACTGATAAATGGGTGAATTTTTCAGTACTTTCTTCGAAAAGTGGAAAGGATGGGTTCCCTTGGCGCATTATTACACTGAACCGTCGCATACGTTCGGAGAGTATCTGCTCGTACCCGGCTACTCCTCGGCGGAATGCTTCCCCGCAAATGTTTCTCTGCGCACGCCGCTCGTCAAATTTCGTCGTGATGAAGAGCCGGCGCTCACGATGAATATCCCGCTGACCTCTGCGATCATGCAGGCGGTCTCCAACGACACGATGGCGATTGCCCTCGCCAAGCAGGGCGGTGTATCGTTCATCTACGGCTCGCAGTCCATCGAGGCAGAGGCGGCGATGGTCTCGCGTGTGAAGAACTATAAATCGGGCTTTGTCAGCAGTGACTCGAACATCAGTCCTGACACGACACTCGGTGGGGTGCTCGATCTTCTCGCTAAGACGGGACATTCGACTATGGCGGTCACGGAGGATGGCTCCGCGAACGGCAAGCTCGTCGGCATCGTGACGAGCCGTGACTACCGTGTCTCCCGCATGTCGCTCGATACGAAAGCGCATACGTTCATGACGCCGTTCGAGAAGCTCGTCTGGGCCGATGCGGATGCGACCTCACTGACGCTCGCCAACGATCTCATCTGGGAGCACAAGCTCAACATGCTGCCGCTCATCGACAAGAATCAGCGCCTGCGCTATATGGTGTTCCGCAAAGACTACACGGACAACAAGGAAAATGAGTTGGAGCTGACCGACGACAACAAGAGCTACATTGTCGGTGCGGGCATCAATACGCGCGACTATACGGAGCGTGTTCCCGCGCTCATCGACGCGGGCGTCGATGTCCTCTGCATTGACTCCTCGGAGGGGTTCTCCGAGTGGCAGCGCATGACAATCCAGTACATCCGCGAGGAGTTCGGTGATTCGGTTAAGGTTGGCGCGGGCAACGTCGTGGACGGTGAGGGCTTCCGTTTCCTCGCAAATGCGGGGGCAGACTTTATCAAGGTCGGCATTGGTGGCGGCTCGATCTGCATTACGCGCGAGACGAAGGGCATCGGGCGCGGACAGGCCACGGCACTCATCGACGTGTGTGCCGAGCGTGACAAATACTACAAGGAGACGGGGGTCTACATCCCCATCTGCTCCGACGGCGGCATCGTCTACGACTATCACATGACGCTCGCGCTTGCCATGGGCGCGGACTTCCTCATGCTGGGGCGGTACTTCTCACGCTTCGATGAGAGCCCGACGGACCGCGTCATGGTGAACGGCACCTACTATAAGGAATATTGGGGCGAGGGTTCGAACCGCGCGCGCAACTGGCAGCGGTATGATCTCGGCGGGAGCAAGAAGCTCTCCTTTGAGGAGGGGGTTGATTCCTACGTCCCCTATGCAGGACCGCTGAAGGAGAACGTGCAGACGACGCTCTCCAAGATCCGCTCTACAATGTGCAACTGTGGTGCGCTCAGCCTCCCGGAGTTCCGTGACAAGGCAAAGCTCACCCTCGTCTCCTCGACCAGCATCGTCGAGGGCGGCGCACACGATGTAATCCTGCGCGATAAACTCGGACGGGATTGACGAAGATCAGAAAAGACGCACGGCGAGTGCGCCTTTTCTTTTTTCACATTTTGTGGTAATATCAACCATAGGATTTTGGGGAATCACGGATGGAATGACATTTGGCTGATCCGGTGCGGATTCATTTCTGCAGTATGGCGGAGGAGATATGCAGCAAGGCGCGATCTTTGATATGGATGGACTGCTCTTTGATACGGAGAAGATGTATCAGCATGGATGGCTGGTCGTCGCCGATGAATTTGGTGTGCTGCGCAGCCCGGAACTGGGCAAGGCATGCTGCGGCACGAGTGGGGAGACGATGGCGGCGGTGGTGCATTCCTTCTATCCAATGGTAGATGCCTACGCCTATTCGCGCCGTGTGGCGGAGTACGTTCGTGATGAGGCAGCGAAGAACTTGCCGATCATGCCGGGGGCGCGTGAGCTGCTCCATTATTTTCGTGCGCATGGCGTCCGTATCGCAACGGCAAGCAGTTCGACGGTGACGCAGATCGAGAAAAATCTCGCGCAGAGCGGCCTGAGAGAGTACTTTGATGCCATTGTCGGCGGGGATATGGTCGAGCGTGGGAAACCCGCCCCTGATATTTTTCTGCGCGCGGCCGCGGCAATCCAGATCGCACCGGCGGACTGCTATGTCTTTGAGGATGGCTACAATGGGCTGCGCGGTGCATCGACAGCGGGCTGTGTGGCGGTGATGATTCCCGACACATTGCCGCCGACAGAGGAGATGCGGGGAATCTGCACGGGGATTTATCCATCGCTGCACGCGACGCTGGATGCGATCAAGCAAGGGAAGCTGTGACTATTTCCATAGTGAGGTAAGGTAATGGACGAACAGAAAACCATGATGTTCTCCTTCGGGGAGGATAAGCCAAAGGCAGATGTCGTCATACGGGATGTGAGTGCGGCGATGCGGGAGAAAGGGTATAACCCGATCAACCAGCTGGTCGGCTATTTGCTGTCCGGTGATCCCGCGTATGTGACGAGTCACCGCGACGCGCGGAGCAAGATACGGAGTCTTGAGCGGGACGATCTGCTCGATGAGCTCGTGCGCTTCTATCTGGAACACGAGAAATGAAACGCTATATGTCACTCGATCTCGGTGATGCGACGATCGGGGTTGCAGTCAGTGACCTTCTCGGGCTGACGGCGCAGGGCGTTGAGACAGTGCGACGCACGACACTCGAGGCAGACATTGCCCGCCTCGGACAGCTCATGCAGGAGTATGAGGTCGATGCGCTCGTGGCCGGTCTACCAAAGCACATGAACGGCGATGAGGGCGAGCGCTGCAGCATTGTGCGTGCCTTTATGGCGGAGGTGGAGGAGCACTTTCCGAGGACGGAGGTACACTACTGGGATGAGCGCCTCTCGACCGTCGCCGCCTCGCGCGCGCTCATTGCCGGAGATGTCTCACGCAAAAAACGCCGCAAGGTGATCGATAAGATGGCGGCGGTCTATATTTTACAGGGATTTTTGGATCGACAGAATATGGAAAATCACGGATAAAAGATGCGCCGGGAGACGCACAAAGTATTTATCCGGGCTTCCTTGATTGAAGGAGCAGAGAAGATGACTGAGCAGGAAGAACTTCACGACGAGGACGTTATTGTCGTTATCTCCGATGAGGAGGGAGTGGAACACTACTATCGCGAGGAGATGATCGTGCCGCTCGGAACGGAGCGATTTGCCGTGCTCGTGGCACTCCACATGGATGCGGATGGAGCCCTTGAAGACAGCGACGATGAGGACGAGGCGACGATTGCCAAGATCATCGTGGATGAGAGCGGCGAGGACATCTACACAGATCCGACGGACGAGGAGTTCGAGGCGGTCTGCCGCGCCTATGAGCGTCTTGCAGAGCAGGAGGAAGAATAAGGGACTCGCAGATCGCCGCCGCATCAGCGGACCATGATGTTCTGTGGAGCAGGAGACTGCGTGGGCCTACGACACTGAGACAAGAGAGGATGGATTTTGTTGCGGGAGTCATTGCAGGAGTTGTGGCAGAAGACACGCGACTTTCTGGAGCACGCCGAATGGCAGGAGGCCCTGCGGGCGGTTTACCGCGGAAAGGGAACCCCAAAGCAAAAGAGAATGATATTCGGCGGGGCGGCTGCGGTCGCCCTCCTCTTCCTTGTTTTTGTGTTTTTGATTGCGTCGCCGTCCGCCTCGCCCACCAATGAGGGGACGCCTGTATACTTTACCGTACGCCCCGGGATGAGTGTCAGCAGCATCGGCAAGGAACTGCACGAACGCGGTGTGATCGACAGCGAGATGAAGTTCTGGTGGACGGCGAAGCTGAACGGACTTGAAAACAAGGTCAAGACTGGTACGTTCGCCATGCAGACCGGGATGACGCCGCGTGATGCGCTGGAAAAACTCGTCTATGGCAATACCGTCACGATCCGTTTCGTGATTCCCGAGGGGTTCGGTGTGAAGGAGATCGCCGAGCGGCTGGAAAAGGAAGGGCTCGTGCGCGCGGATGACTTTATGGAGCGAGCCAAGACCTTTCGCCCCTACCCCTATATGGAACAGCATGAGAATGTACGCTATGCGGCGGAGGGATTCCTTTTCCCCGACACCTATGAGCTGAGCGATTCGTTCGATGCTGACTCGATCATGACGATGATGGCGGAGAATTTCGATCATCGCCTGACGAAGGAGATGCGAGACCGCGCCAAGGAGATGCACCTCTCAATCTATGAACTCGTGACGCTCGCGTCCCTCGTGGAGAAGGAGGCGTATCATGATGAGGATCGCCCGATCATCGCGCAGATCTTTTTGAAGCGTCTGCGCCTTGGTATGCCGCTGCAGGCTGACCCGACGGTGCAGTATCTGCTCGATGAGCCGAAGGAGGATCTTCTCTACAGCGACACGGAGGTCGCGTCGCCCTATAATACCTATCAGAATGTCGGCCTGCCGCCAGGACCGATTGCAAGCCCCGGTACAGCGTCGCTGATGGCCGTGCTGCATCCCGCACATACGAACTATCTGTATTTCGTGGCGGATCGGAATGGAAAGAATTACTATGCAACGAATTATGCGGATCACCTCGCCCTTGTCGATCAGGTGCGCTGATGCAGTGAAGGTGCTCCGATGACGCGCAGACCTGAGCTCCTTGCCCCTGCGGGGACGATGGAGAAACTGGAGGCGGCGCTCCGCTATGGTGCGGATGCGGCGTATCTCGGCGGACGGCAGTTCGGCCTGCGTGCCTTTGGCGGAAACTTTACAGAGGACGAGATTGCGGCGGCCGTTCGCCTTGCTCATGGGATGGGAAAGAAGATCTATGTGACGGTCAATGTGTTCCCGCACAATGAGGATCTGGTGTCACTGCCGGACTATCTGCGCTTTCTTAAGGAGGCAGGGGCAGATGCCGTCCTCGTTGCCGACCTCGGTGTCTTTATGTGTGCACGCGAGGCGGCCCCCGGACTTCCCATCCATGTCAGCACACAGGCGAACAATGTCAACTGGCGCACGGTGCGCGCGTGGCAGGAGCTTGGCGCGGCGCGCGTCGTGCTCGCACGCGAGCTCTCGGCGGCGGAGATACGGGAGATTCGGCGGGCAACGGACGTGGAGCTGGAGCTGTTCGTGCACGGTGCGATGTGCATCTCCTATTCCGGACGATGTCTGCTCAGCAGTTACTTCACGGGGCGCGATGCGAACCGCGGAAGCTGTGCCCAGTCCTGCCGATGGAAGTATGCACTGGTCGAGGAATCCCGTCCCGGAGAGTACTATCCCATCGCCGAGGATGAGCGCGGCACCTATATCATGAACTCGAAAGACCTGTGCCTGCTCACGTATCTGGACGAGGTCGTCGCATGCGGTGTGGACAGCCTGAAGATCGAGGGACGCATGAAGAGCGTTCACTATGTGGCGAGCGTTGTGAAGGCGTATCGCATGGCGCTGGATGCCTGCCTGTCAGAGCAGCCCTACCATGTCGAAGCATCGTGGCTGGAGGAATTGAACAAGGTATCCCACCGTGCGTACACGACAGGCTTTTTCTTCGGAAAGACGACGGCAGAGGATCAGATCTATGGGTCTTCGTCCTATGAGCAGAACTCGGAGTTCGTCGGGCTGGTGCGTGCCTATGATGCCACGACAGGGCTGGCAGAGGTGGAGCAGCGCAATCACATGCGCGTCGGTCAGGAGATTGAGATCTTTCAGCCGAAGGGGCCGTCCTTTCGCCAAATTCTCAATGCCATGTGGGATGAGGAGGGGACGCCAATCGACGCCGCACCGCACCCGCAGCAGATCGTGCGCATTCGGCTGGTGTGTCCGGCAGAGCCATACAGCATCCTGCGCCGCGATGTGCCAATGAAAAAGGGGGATGGATCATGAGCACGGTGATTCGCCGCTTTGCATGTGCCGAAGGGCGTGTGCAGGGCGTGGGCTTTCGCATGTTTGTCCGCCAGCAGGCGGTGATGCGTGACATCACGGGGTGGGTCAAGAATATGTCGGACGGCACGGTGACAATGGAACTGCAGGGCGCAGCGGATGCCGTCGAGGCGGCATTTGACGCCATGCGTGCAGGAAATATGTTTATCCACGTGAATCATCTCACGGTCGAGGAACGCGCTCTGCTTGAGGGGGAGCGCAGCTTTGACGTGCGCTATTAGAGGAGTATGATGGGAAAAATATTGGTGCTGAATGGGCCGAACCTCAATATGCTCGGGACACGTGAGCCTGAGATTTACGGCGCGCTGACGCTCGCCGACATCAACGAACGTCTGCGCCGTCGTGCGGAGCGTGCAGGCCTTGCCATCACATTTCTGCAGTCGAATCACGAGGGCGTCTTGGTGGATGCCATTCAGGCAGCGCGCGGGAACACGGACTACATTATCCTGAATGCCGCTGCCTTCACGCATTACAG
>PPYF01525321.1_pt1 | contig 27070 bp, 23 predicted proteins | sample 1559871 | NCBI WGS metagenome assembly PPYF01 (sample SAMN08240021, study PRJNA423297) | Human gut metagenome, whole genome shotgun sequencing project. | reverse complement strand
CCAAAGTAACAGAAGGTATTTATAATGTTATAGAAACCGAAGAGAAAGTATTAATCAGCTTACAAGAAGAGACGATTACGTTAAAACGCAATAAGCAAAACCGTACCATCAAACAGATTCTCGGGCACTTGATTGATTCAGCGTCAAACAATCATCAACGTATGGTCAGGCTGCAATACTGCAAAGACTTGCTTTTCTTTCCTGATTATCGTCAGGACAATGATTTGTGGATCGCTCTGCAAGATTATCAAAATGAGGACTTCCACAATTTAATTCAATTATGGAAGTTCTTTAACCTACATATCATCCAAGTCATAAAGTCCGTAGACCAAACAAGACTGGACAGTTATTGGTGCGACTTTGAGGGTACAAAAGTCACTCTGCAAGATATGATAGAGGGTTACTTAGACCATTTACATCTACATATCCGTGAGATTCATGAATTGATTAACTCCTAATAAATACACCGATATGTCAACTTACACTCATTTCGCAAAACAGCCTGATGTGCTGAAACATCTGGTACTCTGTGAAGCCCTTCGGAACGAAGCGCCACAGGTATATGTAGAAACGAATTCGGCATGCGCCATTTATCAAATGACACATACACCGGAGCAGCAATATGGCATCTACCATTTCTTAGAAAATGCAAATGAGGATACAGCCCTGAAAAATTCCATTTATCACAAACTGGAAAGTACTGAAATGGCAAATGGATATTATCTAGGTTCTCCTGCCCTGGCAATGAATGTATTAGGGAATCAAGCACAAAGATTTGTATTCTTTGATTTGGAAAAGAGTGCATTGGATAATGTGGCTTTCTACGCAAAACAAATCGGGTTGGATGTATCTGTAGAAGTACACAATACCGATTCTTTGGAAGGAACGATGCAACTATTGCCTTCACTTCCCCGATCATCATTCATCCATATTGATCCTTACGAAATAGATAAGAAAGGCGATTCAGGCTACACTTATCTCGATGTTCTGATAAAAGCGACTCAATTAGGGATGAAGTGTTTATTATGGTATGGATTCATGACTGAAGATAGCAAAGAATCTCTGGACAAATATATCACATCAAGTCTAAAAAAAGAAGGTATCAAGAGCTACACATGTGTAGAACTCACGATGAATTCAATAAGGAAAGACAGTATTTTGTGTAATCCGGGCATTTTAGGAAGCGGTATTCTAGCAACAAACTTATCACAAGAATCTCAAAATATGATTCTTGATTACGGTAACAAGCTAGTCAATATATACAAAAATGCAAAATATAAAGAATACGATGGCAGTTTATCCATTCAACATAATATAAACCTTTAGATAATGATTCATTTAGCAACATCATTTACAGCCATTTATAGCTATATATTTTCTCATACATTTTCATACCTTTGAGAAAAAATACTCATCGCAATGAGAAAATTTTCCCAATGCGATGAGAAAGTTTTCTCATTGCAGTGAGAAAAGGCTCTCATCACAGTGAGAATAAATCTTGCACTAAAGACAGCTATATTGGACAACTATCTGTCGAAAAATCAGTCTATCTTTGTGATGTCAATTATTAAAAACAAATATAGAATGTCATGAAAGAAGCTTTGCAGATTCCAACTCCCGAAACATTGGAAAACCTGATAGGTAAAGATCTCTATAATATATGGTCTTCACTTTGCCAACTTATTGAACAGAAGTACAATATGGAACAATTGTGGAATCATGGCGGAAAAGCCTGGAAGTACGAATATAAATATCGCAGAGGTGGGAAAACGCTTTGCGCCCTATATGCCAGAGAGCAGACTTTCGGTTTCATGGTCATTTTAGGCAAAGACGAACGTGCCAAATTTGAATCACAGCGAGCTCTTTTCTCTAACGAAACACTGAAGATATATGATGAAGCGACCACTTTTCATGATGGGAAGTGGATTATGTTCGAGCTGAGAGATACCAGTTTATTCAATGATATGGAACGACTTCTATCCATCAAACGAAAACCTAACCGATAAATGATTGAATCTGAAATAAACAAGAAATATTGTCAAAGTTGCGGGATGCCCTTACGCTTTGATATAGAGAAATATCTGGGTACCAACTCCGACGGGTCGCGAAGTGACGAATATTGCTATTATTGCCTGAAAGACGGAAAATATATCGTCGATATTCCGATGTCGGAGATGATTAATATTTGGATAAAATACACCGACAAGTACAATGAATATGCAGATACCACATATTCACCGGAAGAACTGAGAACTATACTCAACATGCGTTTACCTAAACTGAAACGCTGGAAACAGAAGTTGGAAACCAGTAACATCCACCATCAGAAAATTCAGGATATTATCGTTCATATCAATAATCACTTATTCGATTCTTTGGATACAGATATGCTAAGTGACATGAGCGGACTTTCCAAATATCACTTCAGAAGGGTGTTTCAGACCGTTAGCGGAGAAAATATAGGAAGCTATATACAACGGTTACGACTTGAACATATAGCACATTTATTAGTATCTACTGACTTTACAATCAATCAGATTTTGGAGCAGACAAACTATCAGACAAAGTTTAGTCTTGCCAAAGCTTTCAAAAAGCATTTCGAAATAACGGCTTCGCAATATAGGGAAAAATACAAGCCGATCTATGACGAACAGCATACGGTTATTGTCCCTGAGATTTGGTCGATTCAGCCAATGAAAATATTCTATATTGAAGTCGGTGAAAAATACAAGGATGAGCTTCGATATAAATTAATATGGAACAGGCTGATAAATTATGCCAAACAGTATAATGAAAGTAAATCGAATTATAAATTTGTCAGTGTCAGTATGGACGACCCATCCATTACTCCTATGGATAAATGCCGCTTCTATCTCGGAGTAACGATAGATAATAACATGACACATGACTCTCAACCGGGAATTATGGAAATCCCCGGTGGTCGCTATGCGATATTCAGGCATACCGGAGATTATTCTTTATTGCACAAATTCTACCGGAGAATTTACGAAGAATGGTTTCCGAAAAGCAAGTATCGTCCTCAAAGTACCTTTAGCTTTGAGATGTATATGAATCATCCTGATTCCACTCTTAAAACGGAATTAATTACTGACATTTATATTCCGGTCGTAAAGAAATAATAAATTATCAACACTCTAAAACAATCTATTATGGGAAAGATTTCAGAAATCATGCTATTGAAACAACCGGAACAATTCGCTTTGGCAGTTGAAGTACGGACAGATATGAACGGAATGTCGAAAGCTATCGGGGAAAATTTCGTAAGGATAGACTCTTTATTTAAAGAACAGGGAGAAGTCACAACAGATATTCCCTACGTTGAATATCCTGACTTTGAAAGTTTGACTGAACAGAATATCAGAATGATTATCGGTCTTAAATCACCCAAAGAATTACAGGGTAAAGAGGATATACAATCTATAATAATACCGGAAAGAAAAATCGTTTCCTGTCTGCATAGAGGAACTTATGCCGAACTGGCTACCCTGTACAATGAAATGATGGAATGGATAAAGTCCAATGGATACAAGGCTTCGGGGACATCTATAGAGTATTATTATACCGGTCCTGATGTACCCGAAGAGGAACAAGTGACAAGAATAGAAATGCCATTGTTGTAGATATTCCCTTAATACTTCCTTCGACAATGAAGCGGAGACTATTTCTTCATAGTCTCCGCCCTCATTTTTTTCGGCATTTTCTCTATTGCATATCTATTCAGATACTCTCCCAAAGAAGTTTATTCTCCTGGCAGTAGAACGTCAATTTACCACCATCCTTCAACCAGGAAAGATAGAAACGGACTGTACTTCCCACCAAAACATATTGCTCGATAGTCATTGTCAGATTATATTTCTCAAAAACCTTTTGAAGAATACTATCACCGTCCAGCGGCTTTTTACAAATATCCAGTAATCCGTCAGCTATCTCGTACACTTTAGCCCGGTTGAGGGCAACAAGTCCTCTAATATCCGAAGTAACTTCCGCATGCGCCGGAACAAACATAGCCGCTTGCATATTTTCCACCTTATCCAATGTGTCGAGATATCGGGCAACATCATAAATAAACGAAACCTGATACTTCTCCAATGTAGTTTGGCTACTAATGCAATCAGCTAGAAAAACCGTATTGTCGGGAGTACGTAACCCTATCATATCAAAAAAATGTCCCGGAAGAGGTATAACTTCCAGTTCTTCAGGAAAATCATTATCCGTTAATTCCACTGCCTTACTTTCTTTAGCAAGCAAGAACTTACTTCTTAACTCTTTACACGGATAACCGCCATATAGGAAAGAAGGCTCTAAGACAGGATAATTAGTAAATGCAGTTTCAATGCCGTTCGTAAAAATCGGACAACCCGTCTGTTGTTGCAGATAATGATTGCCGCCGATATGGTCAGCATTAGAGTGCGTGTTAATGATAGCTTTGATTTCCCAGTTGTTTTGAGCTGCAAGTTTCAAAACTTTCTTACCTGCTTCTTTATCATTACCACTATCTATCAAGTATATATCTTTATCATTTTGTTTATATACTCCTATTTTCGCAGGACAATTTATATAATAGCTCTGCTTTCCGATTTGCTCCAGTTCATACATAAATAAACAGGTATAAATGTTTAACCTACATTTTTTATTTCATTCCATAATACTACTTTGCAACTTGAAAGAGTACAGTGCTTTTATCAGCATCCAGCCATTCCGACATCAAGCGATAGTATGCCGGATATTCTGCCGGAGTTATCAATTGCTTTTTCAGTTTCAAGGTACGGACAATTTCTATTTCATCTGCCGTTCTTTTCACTGTAACTTCTATGCTACCGACAGGATTTTCAATCTTTTTATCAGTCGGCAACACTACCGGCTTCATCCCGTCAGTTATTTTCACAATACAAGTATAAGTTTCATCGGGCAAGTATCGCAATAGCAGATTAACCGGACGAGTTGTATTCATAGTTGTTGAACGTCCTTCATAAGCAGCCCAGCCGCTCCGCGCCTGGGGCAGTTCGAATCTCCGGTAACCTGCTTCCAAAGCTTTTCCGGTTTTTGCAGTCACCCGCAATGTGTCGGTTTGCGAAATCACATGGGAAACCGTTTTTAAAGCTATTGGTTGGGCGTCCATATTGACAACAGAAACAAAATCCTGCATATCAGCAATTGCATTATCAGTAATAAACAGTTTGCTGACAGCAGCAAGTCCTGCTGCATCCTTATTCACTGTTTCAGGAAAAACAGCCTTAATTTCAGCCTGAATACCACTTGCTTGCTGCAAAGTAGCCAACAAAGCCGCTTTCTCCGCTTCCGTCCCATAAGCCGAGCGAATCACTTCGGCAGCCGGACGCAAACGATATCCGGTTTGCGACAATGACAAACGGCAGTTTCCTAACCCTTGTACGTAAGCAGTGAGCAGTTTTGTTTTTTGCTCCGGGCTTTGTGCATTGGCAGTCAGTTTCTTTGCCAATTCTAAAACTTCCCTTCCGTTACTCCCAAGTTGCTGTTTAATCACCTTCAAGGCATCGGCTATTGAAGCATAAGTAGAAGCCACAATAGCCTGCACATTGCCTGCCGGCAAAGAAACGTCAAGCATATAAGGACGTGGTTGCACATTCTTCAATGTCCAGATCACTGTTTTTACACCACCCGCAGTTTTCACTGCTGGAACAGTTTTACCATTCAATAATTCATAATGCAAAGGCTTACTTTCGGGCACTGACAATGAAAGTACATATTCTTTGATTGGAGAAAGTTCTTCCACCTGCTCGCACACGTCCAGTTCGGGTAGATAGCCCGAGCGGGTAATAACAGAGTAATCCAGATAAATAGTAGCTCCCAACTCCAATCCGGTATGGACTACGACCATTTCTTTCAAACCATTATATGTCGGAGCATCGGCTGCCGCAGAAGGAAGTACTTCCACAAAAGCATTTTCGGGTGTCTTTACAATATTGCCATCTTTCTGACGGGTGTAAGATTCGTGAATCTTCAATTCCTGAAACTCCGGATTATAAATAATAAAACTTTCACCATACAGACGATTCATTGCTGCATGAGTAAATAGTGTCAGTTCCTTTTGTACACGCATCTCCTGGCTACCATCAGTATGCAAGGTGTAAGTTTTGTACAATTTCCCGAATTCGGCTTCGGATGCCGCTTTCACCGGAGCTACTATAAGCAGCAATACTACTAGCGTAGCTATATAATAATGTGTATTTTTCATTCTACTCTACTTTTTAATCACTAAATATTCACCATATGCCTTGTGGGCATTCACTGCATTACGGAAACTATCCCAGTCGGCAGCTTCATAGACACGTTTCTTCAAGGCTAGTTTGTTGTGAAGCAACACTTTGTTTCCTTGCTGTGCCAATGAACCTTCAAAATCGGCTCCCGTACCTTGCATTGTTTCATTCTTGTCGGCATTCGCCAGTTTGTATCCTGCCGGAAGCTGAATCGTTTCATCCAGTTCGACCAGACGCGAGCATCCATCTTTGAAACCATACTTACGTTCTTTCAGCGAAGTGTCAATTCGCAAGTAAGAACGTACCTGATTATAAAGGTTATTCATCACCAATGGACGGAAGAACATCTCCTTCTCGCCTTTCAATGCATAACCAGATATTTCGTAACGGAAAGTGATTTTTATAGGTGCTGCCTGATAGTCTTTAGGATTCTTACCGTAGTCTACACTCAACAATTTGGCTTTTGGAGATATGGCTAAGAGCTGTCTTTCCATCGTATTTTTCCATTCGCTCTGAAATCCGGTAGTAAAGATGCGGCGAATACTGCTGTCGCTCTGCCCTTCGGCGGTAAGAGTGAAAGTACCACGCAGAGTACCGTCCACATCCAGGCGGTTGTCGGCTTTGATACGCATATAATGATTTTCGGGAGCTGAAACCGGAGTGATACACAAATCAGAACCTTCGGGTACACCCGGCAGATAGTTCTGCTGCTGTTCGGCACTGCTCCATAGTTCGCGGCAGAAAGGAACCCAGGTAGGGTCGAGCGGCATATACGTTCCGTTACTTAGTTTCACGACTGCCACACAGTGATTAAAATGGTCGGCAGGAATACTCTCTACACGGCTACCCGCCATTGTCATAGCCGGATAGGCTTCGAAACCTGCCATACGCAAGAAGGAAATCAGTGTACCTGCTATGTCTTTACAGACTCCGCAACGGTCGGTATAATTCATTTTAGTATTGTGAAGTGTAAACCCCTCTCCTTTTCCCATAGATATGCCGGAATAACGGATATTATCTGCCACCCAATGAGTCAGCACGGCAATCTTTTCCATCTCGGTTTTCTTGCCTTTTATCAGTTCGTCCACTTTTTTCTGCGCTTCGGGCAACGGGGCAAAACTGCCATAATCTTCATTCACTTTATAGAACCACAAGGACTTGTCTTTCCATTGGGGAGTAGAAGACATCATCAGTTTGGGAGCCGCATCAAAAAGGTCTACCATATTCGGTTCTCTGACGAAAGGCATCACATTATCCATTGTAAAAGTGTACACCTTGCTATTATCTTCATAACGCATGGATAAAGCACATTCGCCCTGATAGAACTGGAATTGCAATTCTTTTTCCATAGGGACAGCCACTTTATAAACTTTACGCACGGTGGGGACACTACTCCAAAAAGGAACAATATCATAGAATTGTCCGCGCATAGGCGGGATAAAACGTGAATCATCTTCATCTCCGGCTCCGAGCAGCGCATAAGTAAAACCCTTCTTGGCTATCTCATAATCCACGATATCACCGGGGTGTAAAGCACCGATTTCGAGCATAATTTGTCTCGCTCCCCAATAAATAGCCCGGGCAGGAGCGGCATAATCACAGGTTTTCTTTACATCAAGTTCATCCACCTGCCCATTGGCACGGTAAACGGTCGCACGTTTGAATTCAGCATAAGCGGTCAGAGGGTCATAATCGTATTTAATTACCCGGTTAGCTACTGCCCCTTTCGGAGTTTGCACTTTAATCACTTTGCACACAGCAAACGAGCCTTGTCCGGTAGGTTGGACAGATACCAGCGTGCTATCCAGTAATGTCACGCAATCGGATGTTTCATAAGTCTTTCCCTTCGCAGTATTTTCATAAGGTTTCCAGCTTTGCGCGAATGCCGTAGCCGAAGTAAGAAGGAAACAAGCTAATGTAACTGATAGTTGTTTTCTCATGTTTTTTACTTACATTTTATTTATAAGAACAAATGTAAGTAAAATCTTTGAGTATGCGAAGTTTATCTCCTATATTACTTGTTTCGTCATGAGTAATCAGGGCGTTCGTCGAATAATTCTATACCAGAGGCTATTTTGACTTACCTTTGCGTTCAGAACAAAAAATAAAATAGCAACCATGGAAGAGCAAATACTTATTTTCCGCACTTCAGTAAAAAATGTACGGGATATAAAACATATCTCAGCGCTTTTCACCCTGTGTCCACAAATCTACAAATGGAATGTAGACCTTGAGAACTGGGAGAAAATATTAAGAATAGAATGTCAGGGAATTACCTCGACTGAAATATTAAAAGCATTACGCGCAATCAATATTTATGCACAGGAGTTGGAGTGAAATAAAAAAGCATATTAGTAAATGCCGGAGCTTTTCTATTTTTTCCATCGGTCATTGATTCTATTGATTCCCTGACTATTTAAATATTCTTTTTTAAAAAAGGTCGTTTTTTTAGTGAGCAATGGTTCCTTTTTAATCTTATCCGGAACTAATTCGCACGTAGAATATTCGTATTCCCTCGAATTTTTCCTAGAATCTTGGGGAACTGCCAAAAGAATAACAGAGTACAGCATATTGCTGCTGTCGCGTCGGATATAGCCTCAGCCGCATATACACCTGTCACTCCCATGAAATGCGGTAATATCAATGCTAGTGGAATCAATAGAATTGCCTTACGCAACAAAGCAATAAAAATAGAAATCCGAGCCTGCCCCAATGCTACAAACATATTCTGGCAGGCACGCTGCAATCCGAAAATAGTCATGCCGCCCAAGAACACAGGCATCGTCCAACGAACAGTCTCAATCAACCTTTCATCACTTGTAAAAGCGGAAGCTACCGTTGAAGGGAACAGAATCATGAAAAGCATTAATATCAAGTTGAAAGAGAACATGGTTATCAATACAATACGGAAACAGTCTTTTACACGCTGTTTGTCACCATGTCCATAGTTATAGCTTATTATCGGTACAAATCCTTGCGCGAATCCCGTCAATGGTACACTGGCAAACTGCATCGCACTTTGCAGAATTGTCAATGCACTAATGTAGATGTCGCCGAATTCTTTCAAGCTACTATTAAGTACAAAACCAACTAAACTCTCCGTACTAGCCATAATGAATGGAGATACTCCTAAAGCCAATATAGCAAGTATTATTTTCCTGTCCAATTTCATATAACGCTTTTCCAAAGGCAAAGAGGCACGTTTGGAAAAAAGGAAAGTCAGTACCCACGCTGCACTGCAAGCCTGCGAAAGCACCGTAGCCAAAGCTGCTCCTTTCACCCCCATATCAAACCAGAAGATGAAGATAGGGTCAAGGATTATATTCAGTAAAGCACCGATTAGAACCGAAAACATAGCAATGGCAGGACGCCCCTGTGCATTAATAAAGCTGTTCAATCCTGTTGATATTTCTACAAATATGGTCCCCAACAGATAAATGGAAAGATAATCCACTGCATATTCCAATGTATTTTCCGAAGCTCCCGTGAAAAGGAGAATGGGTTCCATAAATGTATATGCGATGAAAGAAGTAAGCAGGGTGAATATTATTAAAAGGACAAAACCATTTCCCAATATTTTGCCGGCACGCAAACGGTCCCCTTGTCCGAGTGCAATGGCAGCCAATGGCGCACCGCCACCGCCTACAATTGCTGAAAAAGAAGAAATCAGGATAATGAGGGAAGTAGTTACTCCTACACCGGCCAATGCATCGGTTCCGATACCCGGAATATGTCCGATATATACACGGTCGACAATACTATATAATAAATTGACGAACTGCGCAGCTACTGCTGGAAGTGCCATCTTAAAAACAAGCGGCAACATACGTTCTGTTCCCAGCCGTTCCTCGTATTTATTTATCATTCCAAACTTCTTTTTCTAAAATCGGCTGCAAAGTTACAAGAAAAACAGGCTTTCCGGTTGAAGACAGGCAGATAAAAGTTGGATACCATCAAGTATTTTCCAATGAATACCTTTTTGAAATACTAGTTTTGTAGTTTAAACACAAATAGATATTATTGTCTTATTCTAGCTATTTCCTTGTCAGGAATTCATAGACATGCCAATTGATAAGGTTATGTTGTTCTTCCGTTCCATTCTCTCCCATATTACTATGCGTAACTCCATCTAGTTTGATAATTTTCATATGGAATTGTTGCTGTTCTTGTTCGGTGGGCAGCACTCCCGCATCCGCATCATAATCACAACCTCTTAATGTATATAATTGAGGTTTTTGTGTTCTTGGCATAATCATTCTACGATGGTCCATTGATATAGCCTTACTTATCAATTGTGGATATTTACTTGCAAACAACATTGTCATGTCCCCACCGTTAGAATGTCCTATTAATACAAGGTCATCCCAATTTAATTGTGGTTTTAGCTTTTTAAATTCCTGAATCGTAAATAGTATATTATCAGTACCCCGTTCCCAATTCGGCATACGAGTTTGCATAAAATCACCTTCCATTGCCAAAAGAGGGTCATCAGGCAACTCATGTTGTACACTAATCACATAAAAACCTTTTTCTGCAAGAAAACGTGTCAGATAGGAATAAGATTGATTGGACTTACTGTTTTTATTCCCGTCATAACCGTGACTGAATATAATAACTTTTGTTTTTGAATTTACTTTCTGCGGCTGATAAACAGCTATCGGTATAACTCTACTTCTTTCAGCATCAAACAGACAGGTAGTAAACTCTGTTTGTGAAAAACAAGAGAATGTTGATAGTAACAGAATAAATATAATAGTTAGTTTCTTCATGTGCATAGTATGATGTTCATTACACAACAAAATTACATAGAATAAAAAAAATAACGAGACACTAAACCAATTTAGAAATACATCAAATTACTATCTCATATAGTTTGAACCAATTCAACCCGTAATGTCCCAATCCTAAATCTACCGTATCAACATACTCAAACCCGCATTTCTCATATAATGAGATAGCAGGTAGATTCTTCTCATAGACATCCAGCCGAATAGATTTCATGTCCGTACTTCGAGCCAAGTCCAATGAATACTCCATCAATGCACGCCCAACCCCTTTCTGCAAGAAAGAAGGGTGCACAACAAAAGTGCGTACCACAAAGATGTGACTATAATCTACGTCTATTTTCCATTTGATGTTCTCATAAGCCTCTTCCGGCTGATGATTCAGAATGACCGCCCCCACAATTTTCCCATCACATCTTGCTACAAAAAGGCTGTTATCATTCACACCGGCAACTGCATCTTCGCGAACCGGATAGATTCCTTTTATCCATCCGGGATGATTAACCGTAGCTGCCAAATAATCGTTCAACTCGTCATATAACCTTTCCAATTCATCTATATCAGTAGAGGTCCCAAGCTCTATTATTAAATTCATATATTGTTTATTTTTGCATTAATTCTTCAATCTTCCCACCCATTATATAAGGTAAACATTCGGATATTTTTTCAAAACTCCAATCCCACCATTGCAATTCCTGCAATAAAGCAATTGTATTTGTATCAAAACGCTTCCGAATCTCTTTGGCGGGCGTTCCGCCCACTATCGTATAAGGGGGAACATCTTTCGTTACTACTGCCCTTGATGCAATAATTGCCCCATCCCCTATATGTACTCCCGCCATAATAACAGCCTCATAACCTATCCAAACATCATTACCAATCACTATGTCGCCTTTATTGTCCCAAGCTGAGACAACCTCTTTTTTATCTAAATTCCATTCTTCAAAGAAGATAGGAAATGTATAGTTGGATAAAGAGCTCAATGTATGGTTTGCACTGTTGAAAAGGAATTTAGCCCCACAAGCAATGGAACAGAATTTTCCTATTATCAACCGGTCTTTGTTGATTGGATAATGATATAAAACATTGTTCTTCTCAAAAAGAACCGGGTCATTCACGAAATCGTTGTATATCGTATAATCACCTACAATAATAGCAGGGTTCTTTATTATTGTATTCAGATAGATAGTCTGAAAATCATTGGTACGGGGATATATTTTCGTATTCATTGTGTAATAGCTTCTTTAATAGGATTTCCAAAATAGAATAATGAAATAACTTGTGACTTATGTGAAGTCACAAAGAGTTGGGACAACAGACTTTTCTATTGTTCACAATCCATATGGGCGAAGCTATTTACAGAGTTGCCATTTCATTGTGTCAGAAGAATAGGATTTATATCACCTGACAAATGTACAAAATAAATTGCCTGATACTATCTTCTGATTGGACAAACTGAAGAAATCATACCGAATTTAACTCTATCATTCAGTTGCCATACCACTTTACCGTTTGAATCAATCTCTACCAATTGGGGATGTTTACCCTTACCGGCTTCACGGTCATGCCCTTGCCAGTTGCAAATATAAAGTCCGCCTTTTTTCAAGGGGAAGAGTTGAGCTACAAAAAATAGTTGTACCCCGTCTATATCATTGGCATTTACCTGACGGATAATCTTGTTTGAGGTAGCATCCAGTTGCACGAAACAGTGAGCATCCCCACAAGCTACCAAATAGTCGCCATTCTTCAGGAAAGCAGTGGAGAAAGGAGTACCTGAGAGTTTGACTGTATTCAGCAGTTTACCGTCAGATGCAATTTCGCGCACTTCAGAAGTAGCAAATAAAGGAACGAGATAATTTCCCTTTTTATTCTTATTTATTTGACGGAACTGTGCATGGGGACGTTCGATACCTGTTTCAAATTCGGTTTTCGAAAGAATTTCCCCTTTTGGATTTACTTCTAAAATGGTAGACGGATGACCACACCAGGCTATTAACGCATTACCGTCAGGCAATATACGTGCAGTCTGCATTTCACAACCCGCAGGAGCGGCAATGTTCCAAAGTTCCTGTCCGTCACGGGTCATCATCTTTGCTCCTTTGGAGTAGGAAAAGAGGATTTCTCCTGTTTTTGTAGCTGCTACCGAGTTACATTCCCATCCTTTTTCCAAAGGATACTCCCATACTATTTCTTTTGTTTCTTTATTTATAATGGCAATTTTGTTCCAACCGGAGCCACCCAACAACAAATGTTGGGGTGACTTGCTCTGAACAATCGGTGACAGGCATAATAGAGTAAATAATAATATGAGATTCTTCATAATATACATCATTACGTTCGATTAATTATTCTGTTTTTGTTTTCCCATGAAAGATAGAATTCCAAGCAATGCCACCAGGAATACCGATGCTAAAAGATAGATAAATATGCCGCCTACATGGTCGTTTTGACCATAAGAATGCATACCGCTCAAGAAATAATTCACTCCGAAGAATGTCATCAGCACGCTATAGAAAGCAATCACTGAAGACAGATTGAACAACCACAGCTTGTTTCTGAACGGGATCAAATGAAGATGGGTGACAATAGCATAAACGACCATTGTAATCAACGCCCAAGTTTCTTTCGGGTCCCATCCCCAATAGCGTCCCCATGATTCATTTGCCCAAATAGCTCCAAGGAATGTCCCTATCGTCATCAAGGCAAGTCCAATCAGGAGGGACATTTCGTTTATGATACTTAATTCTTTTATCCGCTGTATCAATACCGACTTTTTAAGACTCATCATCACCAGATTGACTAATCCAAGCAGGCAACTGATGCCGAAGAACCCGTACGCACCCACAATAACGGCTACATGAAACATGAGCCACGGTGATTTCAGAACAGGAACGAGCGGATTGATTTGCGGGTCCATCCAGTTCAGTCCCGAAACAAATAGGATAGTTCCACCGAACAGTGTAGCCAGGGCAAAGGTCAGCAGACTACGCCGGGCAAACAGCAATCCAGCGAACACCGTAGCCCAGGATACATATACCATTGTTTCATATGAATTGCTCCACGGGGCATATCCTGCGATATACCAACGCATTCCCATTCCGTACATATGGAAAAAGAAAACAGCTAGAATAGCGACACAGAGCACCCAACCTGACAAACGTATCCAACGGATACGCTTGAATAAAGAAGCAAAAGCAGATACCAGCAACAAGCCGCCAAAAATCAAATATCCTTTCTTACACTGGCTGAATATATCCAAACGGTTATACTTTATCTCTGCTTCCATCTTTTCGGGAGTAACACCTTCTATCTTATTCTTTGCCTGTTGATAAGTAGAAATCATGCCTACTATTTCATCCGGTTTTGTCCAGTCGCCACTCTGAAAAGAAGTTTGTACTTCCTCGACATACCAGGTCAGGATACGGGAGACGAACATCGAATCTTTCCCCGAAAACGCAGACAAGTCATCGCCCGGCGCATACCATGTATGTTGCGGGTCGTCTTCTTTCGGAAAGAGATTTAATAACTGCCAGTCGAGTAACTGATGAAAGATATTGATTTGTTCATCAAACTTTATCAGTTCTTTATCAAAACGAGTTCGCGCGGCAGACATCCTGCCATAGGCTTCTTCAAGCTTTTCCTGCAATTTATAGTTCCCATCGGCATCAAATACATCCATATAGGCGCATTGCCCGGAGGGAAGATGATAGAAATCGCTCAATTCTTTTCCGGGAACGGCAATAAAAGGTACTTGCGCCCAAAGCTCCGGCATTACCAGGACACTAATCAGAAACTGGTCGGAATTTAAAGAACCGAATGTATCTGATTTATGTAATTTCCGTAAGACTTCGGACGAGAAAGTGTTGACGGGAAGTACACGTCCTCTTCCCGACTGAAGGGGCAATGCGCCGAAGCGGGCGGCATGTCCGGCATTTATGACGTTCTTCAAGACTACTTCTGTCGCTTGCGTCGAAGTATCGTTGGCATGAACCGACAAAGAAGAAAGTACTGACAATATCAGGAGAACAGAACAGCGTAATTCCTTCAGCCTGCGACCGAGCTGCATAAACCGCGAACGTTTATCCACAAAGCATAAAACCAAGCCGAGCAACAGAACAGCGTATCCGGTATAAGTGATGGTACGTCCTGCCACATCACGGTTGACAGAGAGCACCGTACCCTGTTCATCCTGGTCATAAGAAGCTTGAAAGAGACGATAACCTTTCACATCCAGCACGTTATTCATATAAACCCGCTCAGAAATGACCTCTTCCCCTATATGTACCAACAACTCGCTTTCATAGGCCGACGGGCTGGACGAACCGGGATAGCGGGTCAGTGTAAAATTCATCAGTTCTATACTAAAAGGAAGCGTATGGTAAGTCACTCCATCGGCATGACGGACGGCAAAGCGGTTGCTCGTCTCTCCCTCACGCAAATGCAGAATACCTTCCTCACCGTAAAGGTGGGAAACCAATGCTCCCAACAGAATGATAATGAAAGCACCATGAGTCACCAACATTCCCCATTTCCGCATTTTCAGCGAATGTTGCCGGATGGCGACAGCCAGCCAATTGAGCACCAACAGAAATTGAAGAAGGAAAAGCAAAGGAGAACAGTATACCATCGACCTGGCTACCTCACTTCCTTGATACTTTTCAATAAAAGTGGCGGCTGCCAGACCAACACCATAAACAAGCAACAATACAATCGTAGTTGTTGAGGATGAAATCAGTCTTTTCAAATTTGTTTTTCCCATTCAGATACTCACTTAATCTTCAATAATGACACGGAAACCGACATTGAACACGCATTGATAAGGATAGAATCCCTTACGCGAGTAGGCAGTAGAATGTTTCGGACGTTCAATATACGAACCGCCACGAACTACTTTATATTCGGAAACCTTTTTCGTGTTCTCTTTATACGGATAGGGTACATAATCCGAACGCGTCCATTCGGCAACATTGCCATGCATGCAGTACAATCCGAACGGGTTGGCTTCATATTTCTTTCCGCCTACCTGTACCAAACTGCCATCATCCACATTGTCAGCCTTTGGAAGGAAGGTATAATACTTATACCAGGATGATTCAGGCGACATCGGTTGCGGGTCGACCCCAATCACAGCAAACTTGTTAGTTGTCACATCGGCCAAATTATCTTTCTTACCGAAATCAGCATTTAAATTACCAAACCAAAAGTCCTGGTCGCTACCACCACGGCAAGCCCATTCCCATTGCGCTTCGGTTGGAAGCGTGATGTTCAGCCCTGTCTTTTGACTCAATATCCTGCAATATTCCATTGCATCATTATAACTTACCCGGATAACAGGCTGTTCCGGTTTATTGGCAGGATAGCCCGGCACTACATGATCTTTCCATTGCTGGTCTACATAGCGACTGTCATGCTGCGGGAATACAGTGTTATACTGCTGATTGGTCACTTCCAGTTCACCCATCCAAAATGCTTTATCTATCTTCACTTTAGTGGTAGGATAAGCATCCGGCTCACCTTCGTAACTGCCCATAACAAACTCACCGGCGGGAATACGCACAAATGTAATTTGAACACCCGGCGCTATTTCCAATACCTTGACGGTTTCTTTCTCACCGGCTAACAGTTCCTTCACTTTATCCGCAGTAAACGGCCATCCTTTTACCTTCCGTACCTTCTCTTTCACAGGGATGGCTTTCTCCGGCATTACCGGTTGTATTTCACCTTTATTCTTCAGTTGGCTGGCATAATCCGCTATTTCCTTTTTCCAATCCACTCCGGCTCCACCGGCATATTTATCGGTCAGTTGTTTACGGCGTTCTATTTGATTGTATCCCTGATAAGGGAACGACGTCAGCACATTGGCATTGAAATATCCTTTGTCGGGAGCATTATAATCAATCCAGTTATAAATTTTCCGCCACTCCGCATCCGTCAGTTTCACATTATAATGGCCTTTCTTTAAAAGACGGACCAGTTCACTGGTATTCGGATGATATTCATAAGGATAAAGCACTACCATATCCCCTTCACCACCCTGACGGTGTACATACGGATGAAGATTGAGGTAAGATGTTCCATATCCTTTCTTATCCTTCTTGCCGCCACGCAGGTCGAACGCTTTTCCTTCACCGTTATGACAGGCGATGCAGGCACGGTCCAAAATCGGCTGTACTTCCAGGTCAAAGGTAAACGAACGGGTACCGCCTTCAGGGGGAGTCAAAGCGTGCGGCGCTTTTTGCGAAGCAATCACACGTTTCGGTATGACAATCTGATTCTGGTTCTCATGGCATCCTACACAGGAAACAATCTCTCCCGGTTGTCCGGTCAGCCAACTGCGCATCCACTGTACGGCTACTCCGTCCTTATCCAAAGGCTGGATGGAGACAGGGGTATTAGCCGGGATTTTAAAAATAACCGAACCGTCTTCTTCTACCGGAACAGTTCCCAGCATACGCTTGATATCCCATCCCGACTGGATACCATGCCAGTTATGGTCGGATTGTGTCTGTACATAAGCATATTCATAAGCGTGCAAACGAAGTGACTTCACTGTTCCGCGCGGAATACCCTTCAGCCCTTCGCCTTCATATATGTCCTGTATAAAGACAGTTGCCTGCTTATCATCCAACTTCACCCGATCGGGGATGGCAGGCGGAGTCACAGTTTTGCGTACGGCTATCGGACTGATATATCCTTCGCCGTCCATCTTGTGCAGGCAAGTTACGTTATCGAACTTATCCACCAGATAGATTCCCCATAAATCATTCTTATCCAGTTTTGCGGCGACCAGGAAGTAAGTATCGTTGAGTGGGGAAGGCTTGATAAACTGTGGCCACACGCCATCTACCAACCTGTCTTTTACTTCTTCAACGACAGGTCGGTTACGGTAAGGAATCTCCTGTAACATACCAGCTGCTCCTTTACGCGCTTTAGCCGGGTCGAACAGAATCAGACGACCGGAACGCGCCACTCCGTGATGCCCTGAAATAATACCGACAAAAGCGGAACCATAACCGGGTAAGGGCTGCACGTCAAATGTACTGTTGGGGAACATCGAGCCACTGCCGTACAGTGCTTTTTGTTCCGTACCGTCAGGATTCATATTCATTACGATACGGGTGTAGTAGTGGGTGAGGTCTGTGTATTCCCAGCGGGTATACATCACACGCCCATTATTCATTATCACCGGATTCCAGTTGGCATCCTGGTCGAATGTCAGACGGCGCAGATTTTTATTCTGTGGTGTATAGAGCACCATATTCCCTACCGGGTCACTGCCATTGACACAAGGGACTCCCTGATAACCGATATTCGAATTGGCGATGATACGTCCATCCGGCAGATAAGTACCGTCGTAAAACTCCAAATCCGGTTCAGGATTATCAATCAGTTTCTTACAATCGCCACCATTCAGTTTCACTTCAAATACATTCCAGCGGTTATCAGACATGGTTTGGGTAAACATCGCACGTTCCCCGTCCCAATGCAGTTTCAAATCAGCGATAGAGGAAGTATTGGCAGGTTTATAAACCGTACGCACCTGCACATCCTTACGCAAATTACTTAATTCAACAATGTCTGCATCAAAACCTTCCCGGCGGGCTGATTCCTGGTTACTCCAGTTATTCGACTGCGTACCAAGTTCGGGAGCCATCGCCCGACGGTCTCTGTTTCCTAATTTATAACGGACGGTCAGAATTTTGTCTCCATCCAGTAACGGATTAGCCAGCAAGATAGTGCGCTTATTGGCAATCGCCTTTTCCGCATTTGCCAAAACAGCCTCATCACCGCTATAGATATTTCCGAATCCTTTCTTCACTTGTTGTTCCAGCTCCGTCAAGACAGGCTGATATTTTACAACGTCGAATCCTTCAAGCTGCTTCATATCCTCATATGCCAGCCGGACGGCTTCCATATTCAGCCATTTCAGTTCGTTCTGTAACATGTGTATACGTTGCGCTTGTTTTTCTTTTGCAGAAATATTTATTCCTGTATTCTTCTGTTGAGCCGCAGCCACAGAAGTCAGTAGAGAAAATACTAAAAACAACACTAATGTGTGATACTTGTTTTTCATGGTGGTTTGTTTCAGTCGAATCTATGCTAATTCGAAATATTCAGTTTATAACGCAGCAGTCGGATGAGTGAAACGCAGTCCGGCATTATCATGGTAGTTGGCCCATTCACAAACAACAGCTCCTTCCGGACCTGCCATCATAAAGTGAAAAGTTTCCATTTCTTTCAAGCGCAAGATATCTCCTACTTCCTGTTTTACACAATTCTTGCTTTTAACAGGTCCATGCGTGGCAGGAACCGCCGGAGCGTCCGGGGTAGTCTCTCCTATCTCAGAGAAGTTGTAAACCCATCCTTTCTCTACCATCCATGATTCATGTTTGGCAGGGAAATCCGTTTTCACATGGGCATGTTCAGGAATCATCTGTCCCGGAAGTAGATAAATGGCATGGGCGAAATAGCCGTATGTCGGGTCGTTTATCCAAAAGATACCGCCCATACCTACATTTTCGAAATCTCCCAAGCCAAAGTCCGTTACCCACATATTCTCAGCCATAAATCCTGTAAAAGGGATGTTATAGTGAACAAACATTTCCTTCATTGCTTCAATAGCAGTCTCTTGCCGGAACACGCCATTCTTATAGAAATCGGCATTGGTGTACTTTTTCAAATTAGTCATCGTTTTTATCTGTTATTATTTATATTAGTATCGTATTTATTCTATCGCTATTCCTTCTATTTCAATCAATAGTTCTTCCCTGCATACGCCGGCTTGCAGATAGGATACGGGAATATTCAGTCCATAACTTTCAAGTCCCCTCCTTGCAAGCTCATAATCCGACTTGTTCTTCAGATAGACACGCAACATCACCAAACGGGCTTCATCTATTAATTGGGCGATATTCTCCATCGTAATCTGCAACTGACGTTCCAGACCGACGCCTTTCAGACTTTCTTCTCCGCGTATAGCGGCTGTTCCTGAAATATAGACCAAACGCCGGTCATGAAAAGTCATGCTCTTGGCACGTTCAAACTTCGGAGTAGTCTTTTTCTGCCGGGCTTCTTCAAGCACTTGTTCAGAATAGGCATGGGCGGCAACCTGCAATTTATTATCAATAGGAGTGGCGAAAGCATCAGACGTATGAAACACCGCCGCATCTGCATCAATCAAAATGCCGCCCAGGTTCATGCCGATTCCCGTAGCGGCAGGATACCCTTTCGACCAGTCGCTTTCCGCATAAAACGCTGTACGCACATTGTTAAATGACTGGTAGTGCTGACCGGCTCCGTCATATCCGGTTATCTGTTCTATATAATTCCATTGGCGAATAATACTGCTGACAGGAAATGACTCCTTATCCAACACACCTCTCAACTGCCGGAAAGCTGCTGCCGACTGTTGTTCTCTGTCCGTACAGGATTCATCCCCTTGAAATCCGCCTGCAAAAAGGAAACGTCCCGATTCATTTTCTACCAATACATAAGAAATGTCCTCATATCGACGATACGAAATCCGTTCGTTCCTATCGGGGCGGTAACTGTGCACTTCCAGTACTAAAGGTGCATCCAGTACCGGTTGTGAGACATAGCTAAGTGCAGGCTCGCAATCTCCGAAAAAACAGCGTGCCTTCATCTTGAAAATCTGACACCAGGCGACATATTCCTCTTCCAAAGCAGGCGTACCAAACAAAACCAGGCGTAATATGCTCTCCTTTTCGGGCAACTGCGATAATAAATCGTCTATCATGGACGAAAAATCATTGGCAGAAGCAACATACAGAGAGTAATGTATTTTATCGCAATAATTCATAAGCCTTCTTCTTACAGGGAATTTACGTATTCGGTCAATTCCTCTATTTCTTTCTTTGAAACCTTTTTGTCAACTCCATGTTTATGGACTTCAAACACTTCCTGCATGGTAGCAGCACGCCCGTCAAACAGATAAGGAGCTGTACGCCAACATTCCACTAACGTAGGAGTATCCCATCCTTTCTCAAATTCTATATCTTCACCAATCCGGTGCATTTTCATATCCGTATAGAAAGGGCCGCTATGACATTCGCCACACTTCAACTTATCAAAGACTTTCCTTCCCGCCTTAGCTTTCTCCGACAGTTCTCCGTTTATCAGATACGGACTGGGAACCGGACGCAAAGACTTCATATAAGCATCTACACATTCCGCCATTTCTTCTTCGGGTTCATAAAACTGGATATAGCGGAAACCTGCCCGCACCGCTATTTCGGCTTTGGCACGAATACCCGAAATCATATTTGGGGGTGTCACATGACTATAAAGCATACTTTTACAATTCTTCGGATTGCCCACCCCGTCATTCATTAAATCCCAGTTCATACCGTCCGTACGACCATCTCCGGGGTGACATCCGTTACAGCTTTGCCATCCTTGATAGCAATGTCCGGCATCATTAAAGTATTTCTCCCCTTTTTGTTCTTTTGTCTCGGTACGTCCTATATTCATGTTAACGGCAGCTACCGACAGCGTATTCACATCCACTATATTTAATATATCGGCAAAGTAGGTGGGAATAATCAGTTTATTATTTGAAATCAGGAAATTGCGCGGTCCGTTGCCCTGCAAAGGAATCCTTTTGCGAAGGCCATAGAGAAAGGTCAAGTCGTAGTCCAAACGACTTTTATCCTCATAACTCATAAATTTATTCAGCATCCGGGAATGGTCGATGACACTGACTTCGTGTGTTCCGCTATGAGTTGCATAGATATATTTCTCATCGCAAGCAATTCCCCATATACCGGCAGCTCCCCGGTCGGGCTCGTCCACCAATACGGCTCCTTCAAACTCCTGCTTTTCTACATTGATGATACTAAAGGCACTTGTATTCATCCATCCCTGCTGCAATTGTGAAGTAGGTACCATAAAACGACCTAAATTATGAGATACATAAATATACTTGCCATCAGGAGTAATACACATATTCTTCAAAGCGTTACTACCATTTGCCAGTTGGATGTCCTTCACCTTGGTGAAGTTCTTCATATCGATTACCGATACACAGGCTGCCACTACATCCAAGTCTGCCCGTTGCGCAGGCAAGAAGTTTGCAACAAACATATATCGTCCATCCTTACTGAATATAGCAGACAGTGGTTCACGCAAGACTTTCACATTTCGCACCACTTTACGCGACACAACATCTATCTCACTCACAGTATTGGCAAATTGATTGCATACATATATATGTTTCTTGTCCGCATCAAATACAGGATGGCAAGCTCCCGAACCGGTAGGAATCACCGCTTCCACTTGTCCCGACTTCAATGACAGCACTTCCAGCCGTCCGGTTTTCCCAAAAGTAGTTACATATGCCATATCCCCATCGAGTAAAAGCCCCGTGGGAGTCTCTTTGAACGGATACGAACGGAGCAGAGTTTTCCCGTCAGCGGCAAAAACATCCAGCCGTTTTGTTCCCTTTTGAGTCATCAATAGTTCTCCTTTTCCATTGACGGCAGTGCCCGTGGTAAAGAAAGGCGGATTTCCGGCCGTTGCCAGAGATATGCCGCAGCCGAGCAAGCAAATTAGTAAAAAGTTCCTTATCATAGTATCTTGTGTTTTTAGGACGTTATCTTTTAAACTCTCCTGTATCCCAGTTCGGATGAAATCTGCCCGGCTATCTCCTTGACAATCTGCACGGTGCTTCGCAACTGTTCTTCCGTCAGACGGTCTTTGGGACCTGAAATCCAAATAGAACCACAGGGGTATCCCGTATAATTGAGGACAGGTGCACCCACGCAAATCACTCCGCTCAATTCTTCTTCGTTATCCAAAGCATATCCCTGCTGATAAACTTTTTCCAGTTCTTCCAGGTAAGCTTCCCGTGAAGTAATCGTACGGGAATTATAACGGGGGAAAGTCATATAAGAAAGATAACGGTTGCGGACGGTTACGGGCAGATAAGCCATGATGGCTTTTCCCGGTGCGGAGCAGTGCAACTCAAAAGGTTTGCCCGGCGACAATACAAAGCAGAACGCATGATGTCCCCGTGCCTGTTCGATAAAAATACCTTTTTCATCTCCCAATACACCGAAACAGGCTGTCTCTTTCACCCTGTCCCTCAAATCACGCAGATGCGGCAGGACTGTTTCCAGCAAATTGTGTTCATTCAGCGCACGGAAACCCAGTGTCAGCAATTTCCGGGTTAACTTATACCGCTTGGCATCTTCACTAAAAGAAAGATAATCCAGACGTACCAATGTATTCAGGATGCGGTAGGCAGTAGTCTGCGATATATCAAGCGCCTGCTTGATTTCCTGCAATGTCTCCCCTTCCGCCCGTGAAGAAAGGTATTCAATCACTGCAATGCCTTTTTCTAAATTAGGCACTTTATAATTATCGTCTGCTTTTTCCAGACTTTGCTCTGTATTTTCCATATTTGGCAACATGTTTTCCATATTTGAAATATCATTCCAGCTTTTGATTAAAAATAGGGATGTTGCTCTTAAATGGAACTACGGATATGCAAAAAGAAGTTAAGTCTGCTGTATAACATAATTTGGGACACTAAATATGTATCCCATATTGATGCTTCACTTCGGCCATCACAAAGGTACTTTCCAACGAACCCAGGCTATCAATCGTACCTAATACATTCAGAATAAACTCCTGATAATATTTCATATTGGGAGCATGAATCTTCAACAGATAATCATAGCTACCCGATATGTTATAGCATTCGGTCACTTCGGGAATATCCTGTATGATTCGGGTAAATTCGGCAGCAATATCCCGATTCAGACGTCTGAGCTTCACACTGCAAAATACCACAAATCCCTGATTCAGCTTTTCCGCATCAAGTACGGCGATATACTTCTTTATATAACCGCCACTTTCGAGACGTTTGAGACGTTCGAATACAGGGGTTGATGACAAACTCACCCGTGCAGCCAGCTCTTTGGTAGTCAGACGGGCATTCTCTTGCAAAGTACGGAGTATTTGCAAATCTACTTTATCCAGTTTCTCTAATGTACTCATAGAATAATATTCTTCTAAAAGGTAAATTTCAGGAATGAAGCAAATCATTCGTTCTACATAACCGTACAAAAATAGCATTATTTTCTATATTTTCATCATATATTGTTTGATAAACCCACGATCCATAACTTTGCAAGAAAATAAAGAAGATTATTAAACCTCAAAAACATACGATTATGGCAACAAAGAATTTACACTTCGAGACTTTACAGGTACATGTAGGACAAGAACAGGCAGACCCGGCAACAGATGCCCGTGCAGTACCTATTTATCAGACTACTTCTTATGTATTCCACAATTCGGCTCACGCTGCCGCACGTTTCGGCCTGCAAGACCCGGGAAATATCTACGGTCGTCTGACTAACTCTACCCAAGGAGTTTTTGAACAGCGCGTAGCTGCCCTTGAAGGTGGAGTAGCGGGTCTGGCTGTCGCTTCCGGTGCTGCCGCTATCACTTATGCATTCGAGAACATCACTCGTGCCGGCGACCATATTGTAGCAGCCAAGACCATCTATGGTGGGAGTTATAATTTACTGGCGCATACCCTGCCCAGCTATGGTATCACAACGACTTTTGTTGACCCCAGCGATTTATCGAACTTTGAAAAAGCTATCCAAGAGAATACGAAAGCGGTATTTATCGAGACATTAGGTAATCCGAATTCTAATATCATTGATATAGAAGCGGTATCCGAAATAGCTCACCGCCACAAAATTCCTTTGATTATAGACAATACATTCGGCACTCCTTATTTAATCCGCCCCATCGAACATGGAGCAGATATCGTAGTACATTCAGCAACGAAATTCATTGGCGGACATGGTTCTTCATTAGGTGGAGTGATTGTTGATTCCGGTAAGTTCGACTGGGTAGCTTCCGGCAAGTTCCCGCAACTCACGGAACCCGACCCTTGCTATCACGGAGTACGCTTTGTAGACGCTGCCGGGCCGGCCGCTTACGCTATCCGTATCCGTGCCATTCTGCTGCGTGATACTGGGGCAACTATCAGCCCATTCAATGCTTTCATCCTGCTGCAAGGACTGGAAACTCTTTCATTGCGTGTAGAACGTCATGTGGAAAACGCCCTGAAAGTAGTGAATTTCTTAAACAATCACCCAAAAGTAAAGAAAGTGAACCACCCGTCATTGGCCAATCATCCCGACCACGCATTGTATCAGCGTTATTTCCCGAATGGCGCCAGTTCCATCTTTACCTTCGAAGTGAAAGGCGGACAGGAAGAGGCACACCGCTTCATTGACAGTCTGGAGATATTCTCATTGCTTGCCAATGTTGCTGACGTTAAGTCACTCGTGATTCATCCGGCAAGTACTACCCATTCACAGCTTAATGCGCAGGAACTTGTCGAGCAAGAAATCTATCCGGGCACTGTCCGCCTGTCCATAGGAACAGAGCATATTGACGATTTGATTGCCGACCTGGAACAGGCACTTGCCAAAATCTAAGATACAGCGGTTTGTGTATGAACTTTCCGTCACTGTGGAACGTTATAACAATATAACATTAAAACATTGCAGTCATGGAAAAATATTTAATACACAGCAACGAACTGCATCTGATAGACGCAGAGAAAATCCATCAGGCCGTAGAAAAGATGGTGGAGTCACTCGACTTAGCCGCCGGTTCTACTACCAATTTTGACCTCTATCAGGTTGTAGAAGACTACTTTAAAGACCTTGAGAAGAGAAGAAAGATTAACCACGTACTGGGAATCAAAGAAGATAGATACGAATTGGTCGAGGACTTCGGCATCAAATAAAAGAAATTCCATTTAATCACACCAGACAAGTTTTTTTATAACCAAAAGGAGAGAGTCACACTTTCAGTGAAGCCCTCTCCTTTTTGGTTATATACTATGCAGTAATCAGTTACCCTGATGTACCGTAAGTTGCGGGAATGGGAAATTGATGCCTTTCTCATTAAAGGTTTCATAAATTGCCTTATTAATATCGAAATATACTCCCCAATAATCTCCACTATTTACCCATACACGAGCTACCACATTCACACTGCTGGCATCCAGCGCATGAAGAGCAATAAACGGAGCGGGGTCGTTCAGGATACGTGAATCAGTCGCCAATATGTCACGGACAATCTGCTGCACCTTATTATAATCTTCGCCGTAGTCAATGCCGACAATCCATTCTACACGACGGGTTGTCTGTGTATTGTAGTTCGTCACTACTCCGCTGCTCATTGCACCGTTCGGTATATAAATCACCTTGTTATCTCCCGTAGTCAGAATAGTATGGAAGATTTGAATCTCTTTCACTGTTCCGGAAACTCCCTGGCTTTCAATCCAATCACCTACTTTGTAAGGTTTGAATAAGAGTACAATCAGTCCGCCTGCGAAGTTCTGCAAGTTGCCGGACAAAGCCATACCGACAGCGACACCGGCAGAAGCCAAAAGAGCCGCAAACGAAGTCGTTTCAACACCCAGCGCACCGACAACTGAAATAATCAATAGAATAGTCAACAGAATATTTACCAGACTTTTGACGAAAGTCTTGATACTTATATCGACTTTTCTTTTATCCATCAGCCGCACGATGAACCTGTTGAGCATCGAGATAAGGAAACGTCCTACAATGAAAACGATGACCGCAATCAAGATACGTTCGCCGGCACGTATTCCAAAATCTATTAACTGTTGAGTGATAAGCGATAATTTATCTAAGCCGTCGGCATTAGCTATCGCTTCTTCCATTAATTTATCTGCGACCACTTGCGTAGAGTCCGCAACTTGTGTTGCTGTTGCTTGAAATAATAGTAGCATAATTGATATGTTATTTAAATGAATAAACGGTTGTTTTGTTATTTCAACAAACGACAAAGTTATATTGTTTTTAGCAAATCTAAAAGTTTTTTTGCTTTACTCCCGCAAAAATCGTAATTTTGCCACCGATTCACTGGTAGGGGTGCCTTAACATGACGGGCTGAGAACATACCCATAGAATCTGAACCGGGTAATGCCGGCGTAGAGAACTAATT
>PPYF01437657.1_pt1 | contig 27087 bp, 13 predicted proteins | sample 1559871 | NCBI WGS metagenome assembly PPYF01 (sample SAMN08240021, study PRJNA423297) | Human gut metagenome, whole genome shotgun sequencing project. | reverse complement strand
GGGAAGGGGAAGCCCTTCTTCAGAAGGGTTCCCCTTCCCCTCCCCAATATTCATCTAAATCACCATATTGGGCATCTTGTCCTCGGCTTCGAGGCGTTCCTCTTCGGAACGCACGTCGCGGATGTAGCCCTTGATCTTGCGCAATACTTCGATATCGACGCCTTCGCCGTCGTGACGCCCGCAGCGGGGACACACGTCGCCGATGATGCCCGTGTAGCCGCACAGGGGATCACGGTCCACGGGATGGTTGATGGACCCGTAGCCGACGCCCATGTCCTTCATGGCCCGGATGAGATCCTCGAACGCCTCAAGGTTGTTCACCGGATCGCCGTCCACTTCCACATAGGTGATGTGCCCGCCGTTGGTCATCGCATGATACGGCGCTTCAAGACGGATCTTGTTGTAGGCGCTGATGCTGTAATAGACCGGGATGTGGAATGAATTGGTGTAGTAATCCTTATCCGTAATACCTTCGATGGAGCCGAAACGCTTGCGGTCGAGACGTACGAACTTGCCGGAAAGCCCTTCGGCGGGGGTTGCGATCACCGAGAAGTTGAGCTTCGTCTCGGCGGCCTTCTTGTCCGCCTTCTCGCGGATGAAGCCTACAATCTTGAGGCCAAGCTCCTGCGCTTCCTCGGACTCGCCGTGATGCTTGCCGATCAGCGCCTTGAGGCACTCCGCAAGGCCGATGAACCCCACGGTCAGCGTGCCGTGCTTGAGCACTTCGCGCACTTCGTCGTCCGGGCCGAGCCGTTCCGAATCGATCCAGATGCCCTGCCCCATCAGGAAGGGATAATTCTTGCACTTCTTGCACGACTGGATTTCGAGGCGCTCAAGAAGCTGCTCGAAGACCAGATCCACCATCTTGTCCAGCTCGGCGAAGAAGGCATCGACGTTGTGATCCGCAAGGATGCCGAGGCGGGGCAGGTTGATGGACGTAAAGCTCAGGTTACCGCGCCCGTTGACGATTTCACGGCTCGGATCGTTCATGTTGGCCATAACGCGCGTGCGGCAGCCCATGTAGGCGATTTCCGTCTCGGGATGGCCGGGCTTGTAGTAGGCCAAGTTGAACGGCGCGTCGATGAAGGAAAAGTTCGGGAACAGGCGCTTGGCGGACACGCGGCAGGCAAGCTTGAACAGATCATAGTTGGGCTCGCCTTCCCGGAAGTTGACGCCTTCCTTCACCTTGAAGATATGGATGGGGAAGATGGGCGTCTCGCCGTTGCCGAGGCCCGCTTCGGTGGCCAGCAGCACGTTGCGGATGACCATGCGGCCTTCGGGGGAGGTGTCGGTCCCGTAGTTGATGGAGCTGAAGGGGATCTGCGCGCCAGCGCGGGAATGCATGGTGTTGAGGTTGTGCACCAGCGCTTCCATCGCCTGATACGTGGCCTTCTCGGTGTACTCAAGGGCCTTTTTGACGGCGAAGTCGATGTTCAGGGCGGGGGCGTACTTAGTGAGGATCTCCCGGACGAAGGCGAGGCCCTTTTCATCGAGGATGGATTCGTTTTCCTCAATGTAGGCGCGCAGCTCGGCCTTTACATCATCCTTGCTCTCCATATTGTAGAGATCAAGGATCAGGCACAGTTCCTTGATGAAGGTCTTGGCGACGCCGGGAGCGAGGCCGTATTCGAAATTCGGGATGCTCTGCCCGCCGTGCTGGTCGTTCTGATTGGCTTGAATGGCAATGCAGGCAAGGGCGCTGTAGCTGCGGATATCGTTGGGTTCGCGCAGGAAGCCGTGGCCCGTGCCGAAGCCGCCCTTGAACAGCGTCTTGATGTCGATCTGGCAGCAGGTGGTGGTCAGGCTCAGAAAATCAAGGTCGTGGATATGGATGTCGCCGTTCTTGTGCGCGAGGCTGTGCTTCGGGTTGAGGATGTACATCTCGTAGAACTGCTTGGAACTTTCGCTGCCGTAGCGCAGCATCATGCCCATAGCGGTATCGCCGTCGATGTTGGCGTTCTCGCGCTTGAGATCGTTGTCCTTGGCGTCCTTGAAGGTGAGGTCGCGGATGGTGGTCATGAGCCGGGTGTTCATTTCCCGGATCTTGGTCCGCTGGTGGCGGTACAGGATGTACGCCTTGGCGGTGCGGGCATGGCCGCTCTTGATAAGGGTTTTTTCTACCAGATCCTGCACCTGTTCCACATCGGGGACGGCGTCCTCGAACTGCTCATTGAGGCGCTCCAGCACTTCGGCGGCTATCTTGAGCGAAAGGACATAATCCTTCCCCCCCTGACTGCTGGCGGCGCGGAAGATTGCCTGAGCGATCTTGTTCACGTCAAAAGGAACAATGCGTGCGTCACGTTTCCTGATAGAACTAACCATTCGTCATCTCACTCGCTTTAATCAAGAAAAAAAGGCTGTTTGCAGTTCGCAACAATATGTACTTGTTACTGAAAGGAAACAGATTCATACATCCAGCATAGCCTATCCGGCGACTCGGGGCTAGTGTCTAACACTCTTTTCCGACAAGTTCTTTTTCGAACCACCCACCGTCCGATTGCCCGCCATCGGGACGCAAAAAAGGACGCCTTAGAGCAACGAGGCCCGTCGCTCTTTCGTTAAACCGGGGAGGCCCACTATCAAAACTTTCTGAATATCCGAGGGTTGATATGCTCACCCCGATATCGGGGGCATACGGCAGCGAACCCTCGCTTGTCCGGGGGGATGTCTCTCTGCGTGAAGAAGGTGTAAACGCAAACCGGAAGAGGATCAACACCCCTTTACATGCCCAAGCGAAAGCTCTCTCCTCAAAAGCCCCGGGAAACAAGGCTTCCGTCGGGATGAAAAATTTTTCAGCTTTTTTTATACTCCGGCGAGTCATATCAAGGCCATTCTGTCAACCGCCAATTTGCAGCTAGTTACGCATAACTTTTTTTAAGTATTGAATTATTTTTTTCTAGAAATATCAAAAAATCCTGCCTCGCCGCCCCTTTCTTCAGCGTATACGGGCTCCTTTAAAAAGTAACAATTCCTAATTATAGAAAAACCTCCACCCGAGGAAAGCCCTGCCGAAAGCGTCTGGAGGCGGTAACGCCCACTCCAAAAGCCTCCCGGCACCCCGCACGGAGGATCGGGTTTTCCGCCTAACCGAAGCTACTTCCTCAACCACCACAGCCAAGCCGTGTTGACGGGTGGCGGGTAGCCCGGTACAAAACCAAAAGGCACCTTCAAGATGACCGCCGGTCAGCCCATCCCTCCCCAGTCCGGCACAGCGCTGTTTGTCTCGCCTTGCCGGTCCTCCGGTGTTTCCGTTCCAAGAGAACCACGGCCATTATGACGGAAACGGAGGCATCCTCACCCTGCCCCCGGTCCCCGCTCCGTCAGAAAAGGCGGAGGCGCTGCGGATCAGGTCCGTCCGCAGCGGGAGCCGTGCCCTGACATACGGAAACCATGAGGTGCATTCCTTGTTCCAACATCCGCCGCAACCGACGGCGGCAAACCTACCGCGCATGCCGTGCGCTCTTTTCAGGATACGTTGTATGACAAACGGATTTATGAAAGCAGAGGATACTGCTCGCCCGTAGCAAAGGCTGCTGCGCGACGAGCTGAAGATTGAAGCAGGCGGCCTTTGCTCATCCTCACATGAAAATTCATGCAAGGAGTGGGCAAGGTAGTGAGCTATACCAACGCCGACCGGATACTTCCCCGCGAACTGCTGGACGCGATCCAGCAATATGCGGACGGGGTGTATCTGTATATTCCGCGCAAGGCGGAACGGAAACGGGCTTGGGGCGAGGCCACGGACTCCCGCAGGGAGCGGCTCGCCCGGAACAGGGAGCTGTACGAGAAACATCTCGGCGGCGCTCCCGTGCACAAACTGGCGGAAGAATATTACCTCTCCGCCAAGACCATCTATAAAATCCTTGCCTCCATGCGGCAGGCATGACGGACAGCGCCACAGGCCCACGCTTGCGGCGCTTTTTCGTTTGAGAAGCAAGAAGGAGAACCACAAGAGCGCCCGTTTCCGATATAAGGCAGGGATACCTTTTTGCACAGGAGTTTCCACATGCATCCAACCTCAACAGCATCCAACCCGTTGTTCGACCGCGACTTCCTTCTCGCCACCATGATGGGCCCCAATTGTGTCAGGTTCGCCGAAGAACTGACCGCAAACATCCCCCTTTCTCCCAATATGCGCGTGCTCGACCTGGGGTGCGGCATGGGGCTGAGCTCGATATACCTCGCACGGACATTCGGCGTGCGGGTCTTTGCCGCGGACCTGTGGATAAACCCTTCGGACAACTTTGCCCGGTTCCGGGACTTCGGGCTTGAAGACGCCATCATCCCCCTCCGGGCCGAAGGACATGCCCTGCCCTTTGCCGAAGGTTACTTCGACGCCGTGATCTGTATCGATGCCTACCACTCTTTCGGCTGTGCTCCGGAGTACCTCGACGCTCACATCGTTCCTCTCGTCAAGCCGGGCGGCTTTATCGCCGCCGCCATCCCGGGCCTCCGGAAGGAATTCACGGGGGACATCCCCGACGAGCTCCGGCCTTATTGGCAGGAAGATATCAATTTCCACTCCGCCGGATGGTGGGCCGAACTCTGGAAGCAGTCCGCCCGCGCCGCCGTACGGGACGCCTTCTCCCTCCGCAGCCACAAAGCCGCATGGGAGGACTGGCTCCAGTGCGACAACCCCTATGCACAGCGCGATGCCGGCATGATGGAAAAGGCCGGCTGGCGCTACTTCGACTCCATCGGCATCATCGCTACCGTGTCCCCGGCAGCCTGTTCGGAACCGTACCTTCTATTATAAGGTAGAGGTCTCCCTTGAAAGCCTGTCACCCGTGCGGCGGAATGGCCTCACCCTTGGCAGCCCCATCTTGGAAATACCGTTCGCCGAGCCTCAATACCTCCGATAGGCATTCGTCCGTTTCCGGCACCAACCCGGACGGGTATATACCCGCCATCCAGCCACAAATCAGCCCAAACCTTTTGCCGGAGCCTCACACCTCCGGCAAAAGGACATCCCCGGCGAGCCCGGAACACAGCAGAAAGCAGCGGCTTCGGGCGAGACACTCTCTTCCGAAATAAAAAAGCCCTAAAAACCTGCATGGATTCCATCCGGAAAAGATACATGGATTCAAAGGCGGCGGTCCCGATGATACCCACCCGCCGGGACGCCAAATAGAAACAAGTCTCATTGACAGCCGATGCACGACTGTTTATAGATAAGAAAAACTTTCGGCATCCCGCCCCGTTGGGGATGCCCATCATTCTTGAGAAACGCGCCTTCGCGCACCTCTCCCAGCCCGACATCATCAGGACTGCTCCATCGTAGATAAGGCCCTGCACATTACGTGCAGAGGCCTCTTTTGTTTTCCCTCCTACCGTTAAGGAGTCCTGATATGGCGGACATCATTCTCAATAAGCCGGAAGCGGGCACTCAGGCCGTCTTCGAAGCGGCCCGGGACAGCCGAATCGACCTCAACTTCCCTACTGATCAGGCAACGCTGGAACGTTCCGGCAATGACCTTATTTTCCGTTTCGACGACGGCAGCACCGTTGTCCTGCGTGATTTCTATACGGCCTATACCAAGGACTCCATGCCCGACTTCGTGATCGAAGGCACTCCGATCGCGGGCGAGCAATTCTTCACGGCCCTGAACGAACCAGACCTCATGCCCGCAGCCGGTCCGGCGGCAAACGCCGCCAGCGCGGACGGCGGACGCTTCCGCGAATATGCCGACGACGCCCTCATCAACGGTGTAAACCGCCTTGACGGGCTCGACCTGAGCAGCAACCGCGCCTTCTTCCCCGAGCGCGACCCGTGGGGCGGCCTGCGCGGCGACGATACCCCCAACTACGCGCCGACCCTCAGCGTCAGCGGCTCGCTCGGCGTCATCGAATCCGGCGTGTTCCCCGGCGGCAATGAACTCTACGAGGGCATCCCCTCCATGTCCGGCAGGGCCACCGGCACCGACGCCAACGGCGATACGCTTTCCTTCGGCTTCATCGGCGCGAACGGGGCGCAGGTGACCAGCATCGTCACCCCCTATGGCGTGATGGCAATGGCCCCCGACGGGACCTACACCTATACCATCGACAACGCTAATCCCGATACCAACGGCCTCGCTCTTGGCGAAACCCGTACCGAAACCTTCACCGTCTATGTGAGCGACGGACGCGGCGGCCTCGCCACGCAGGAAATCACCGTCACCATCACCGGTACCAACGACCGGCCCGAACTCTCCATCGCCAACGCCGCGCAGGGCATCCACGAAGACACAGCCTCCGTGGGCGGCACATTCACGGTGCAGGACCCGGACAGCGACAGCGGGCAGAACCAGACGTTCCACATCGAAGGCGGCAGCAACACGCCCGCCGCCGACGGCACCAGCCCTTCCGACGGTTCCCACTCCGCCACAGGCAGCACGGACGCCACGTTCACCACGGACTACGGCACGCTGACCCTTGATCCCGCCACCGGGCAGTGGACCTATGCGCTCAACAACGCCAGCGACAAGGTCCAGCAGCTCAATGCCGGGGAAACCAAGGTCGAAACCTTTGAAGTGACCGTTACCGACGAACACGGCGCGACCTCCACCCAGACCATCACCGTTACCATCACCGGCACCAACGACATCCCGGTGATCGACACCGATCAGAGCAACTTCCATCTCGACTTCAAGGAACAGGGCGTCTACCAGCCCTCGGAAGGCGGCGACGGCAACACGCCCACGACGCCCGGCGGAACGGGCGAAGGCCAGCATCAGACCGGAACCCTTTCCGGCAAGATCTTCGCTTCCGATGCCGACAAGGAAAACGGGGCGGGTTCCACGGATCACGATGTCAACAAGCTCAACTTCCACGTCGAGCACGCCGGATCGAGCCTGACCGACGGCGGCGCCTCCACCACTGTGACCGGAACCGGAACCCCCGGCACCGGGGACGTCGTCTATACCTACACCTCGGCCTACGGCACCCTGACCTTCCACGCGGACGGCTCCTACGAGTACACGCTCAACAACAAGAATCCCGGCGAAGCAGGTGCGGACGGCAATGCCGTCAACAACCTCGCCCTCGGCCAGACCGTGACCGAAACCTTCACCGTCTACGTCACCGACGCCCAGACCGGCCGGAGCGAGCCCCAGACCATCACCGTCACCATCAACGGCACCAACGACGTCCCCACGCTTGATCTGTCCAACGACAATCTCAACGATCTGCTCGGCGGAGACGGCAACCTCCATGTGGTCGAGGACGGCGTGGGCCGTGAAGACGCCAACACCCCCACCACTGATCCCGGCAAGGAAAACACCTCCTTCACGGGCCATACCACCGACACCGGAACCGCCAGCGGCAATGACGTCGACGCTGGGCATATCCTGTATTTCGGCGCTGCCGCGGGCGAGAACACCAAGACGTTCGATCCTTCCGTATTCAACACGGCCGACTCCACCGCCACGGGCGGCGCGGCCTCTTCCGTGGTTGCGGGCGGCCAGTACGGCAGCCTGACGATCAACTCCAATGGCTCCTACACCTACGCCATGAAGGGCGAAGGCGAAAACGTCAGCTTCGAGCTCGACGGCAAGACCTACACCTCCCTTGATCAGCTCGCCGAAGGCGACACCATTTACGAAACCTTCACCATCTACGTGCGCGACGAGCACAATGCATGGACGGCGAAGACCGTCACCGTGGCCATCCACGGCACCAACGACATCCCCACCCTCGACATCACGGGCAGCGACTGGAACATCACCCAGGGCGGCGATCTGTCCATCGACGGCACCTTCACGGTCACCGACAACGACCGCGACGCCGGGACGGATCAGACCTTCCATATCGCTGGAGGCAAGACCACGGACGCCGACGGCAACGTTCATGACACCTCAGGCACGGGCACTGACGGCGCACACGGGACCGACGGCAACACGAACGCCACGTTCACCACGGACTACGGCACGCTGACCCTCGATCCCGCCACAGGACAGTGGACCTATGAAGCCAACCCCGACGCGATCAAGGGACTCGGCAAGGACGAAACCAAGATCGAAACCTTTGAAGTGACCATTACCGACGAACACGGCGCGACCTCCACGAAGGAGATCACCGTTACCCTGCACGGCACCAACGATGTGCCGTGGCTCGGCCAGACCTCCATTGATCTCAAGGAAGAAGGCGTCATCCTCACTCCGGACCAGCCCGGCGAGACCTCCAATACAGAAACCCACGAAGCGCCTAGTAACACGGGCGAGGCCGGACAGGACGAGCACCGGACCCTCGTTGAGGGCGAACTCCCGTGGAAGGACGACGACATCAACGACAAGCCGATCTTCGGCATTTCCGGGCTGATCGGCGCTACCGATGGCATCCTCAACGTCACGATCAAGAACGGCGATCCCGACGCCTCCAACAACGTGGACGTCAAGATCCTCTCCTCCACGACCGACCCGAATACTCACATCCAAACCATCGTGACCAACTACGGTACGCTCACCCTCGACACGCAGACCGGCAAGTTTACCTTCGACATCAGCGGGTCCGACGCCGACAAGCTGGCGGCGGGCGAAGAGCTCAATTTCAGCTTCCACACCACCGTCAACGACCAAAACGGCGGAAACGCCGACAATAGGCTCGACGTGACCATCCGCGGCACCAACGATCGGCCCACGCTCGATCTGGTTGAGCCCACCCACGGCGACAACGTCACGGTCGTGACCGACGATAAGACCGGCGAAGTCAAGTTCGACATCACCGAAAAGGCCGACGTCGCCAACGACACCACCGTTTCCGGGACGCTCAAGTCCAGCGATGAAGATCGCGGCGCCAACCTGCGCTACGGCGTGGCGCTCGGCAAGCAGGACGTGGAGTCCGAAGCGGGCCGGAACCTCGCCTTCGGTTCCGGTTCCGACGGCAAGCCCGGCATGGGCGAACCGCTCCACCAAGTCGGCGGCAAGATCGTGATTGAAGGCAGGTACGGCACGCTGACCATCGATCCGGAGAGCAATACCTACACCTACAAGACCAACGAAAACGCCGACCGTCTCGGCCTCGACGCCGACGGCAACCCGCAGACCGGAACCGACGAGTTCACCATCTACGTGCGTGACGAGCACGGCGCGTGGACGGCGAAGCCCCTTTCCATCACGGTCACCGGTTCCAACGACACGCCGACGATTACGGCTGACGACGCCGAGCACTGGGTCAAGGAAGCGGGCGTCGTGGACACCTCGACGGATCACGGCACCACCACCGACACGGCGAAGACCCCGGATCCCTCCGACGATTCCCGCGAGCTGACCGACGCGGATACCAGCCTCTCCCGGAATGAAATTTCCGGTCAGGTCCACGTCAAGGATACCGACACCACCGACACCCTGACCCTCAACATCGGGGCGAAGGAAGGTTCCGGTACGATCCTCATCGGCGATCCCAAGACGGACGCCAACGGCAACATTACGCTGGAAACCGAATTCGGTTCCATCATCCTGCACAAGGACGGAACCTATACCTACACGATCGACGAAGACAGGACGCAGTCCCTCTCGCAGGGCCAGACAGAGAAGGAAATCTTCACCATCACCGTGAGTGACGGGCACGGCGGCACGGCCTCCGTAGACATCACGATCAACATCGTGGGCACCAATGACCGGCCTACCCTGACTCTGACCAACCCCGCCGACATGACGGTCAGTGATCCCGGCTACGACAAGGACCATAATGAAGTCGCTGAAGACCTCACCGTCACCGGTACCTTCGAGGGTGCTGACCCCGACTCCAACCCCACGCTCGAATTCGGCGTGTGCACCAGCGCAGGCAACCGGGACACCGCGTTCGGCGCGGACGGTAACACCCCCGGCATGGGCGGCGGACATCATTCGGCCACGGGCACGTACGGCTCCCTGACTATTGATCCGAGCACCGGCAAGTACACCTACACGCTGGACACCACCAAGGGCGGCGCTGCGGACAAGCTGGGCCTCAAGCCCGACGGCAAGCCGGAACAGGGTTACGATACCTTCACCATCTACGTGCGCGACGAGCACGGCGCATGGTCTGAACAGACCATCACCATTACCGTCAACGGCTCCAACGATGCGCCCGTCATCGCCAAGACCGAGAATACGCTCACGGTGACGGAATCCGGCTTCAAGGCGGACAACACCGCCGTCGACACCACCCATGACGTGAGCAAGGGTTCGGTGGGCGCCACCGACGTGGACACCAGCGATCAGGGCAAGCTGACGTATTACTTCTCCGACAAGGCTCACAACCCCGTTACGTTCGGGAAGGGCGACGTGCTCGGTCATCTGACGCTCGCCGACGGTACGAAGACCGAGATCACGGTTACCTCCGTCAAGCCGGACGGAACCATCGTAACCGACTACGGCACGTTCCATCTGGACACCAAGACCGGCGAGTACACGTTCACGAAGACCGAATCCACCGGCAACGCCACCGATCAGCTCCAGCTCGGCGACAAGGTGGAACTCGGCTTCTCCATCAGCGTGAAGGATTCCCACGGCGAAACGGCTTCGAGCACGCATGACGTCACCGTCGTGATCAACGGCTCCAACGACCGGCCTTCCGCCACGATGCAGGGCATCACCGTCAAGGAGGCCGGCGTCCATGACGGCAACACCGCGACCACGGCCGATACGGACGGCGCCCTCGGCGCCGGCGAGCATCGGATCACCTCAGGTACGCTGAATATAACGGACCTCAAGGACGTGGACGACGACATCAGCAAGGGTTTCGGAACCGGAGAGGATCAGTTCAAGATCAGCTTGCGGGGCTCGGGCAATTGCGGCACGCCGATCCACAATGCCGACGGCACGTGGACCATGACTCACCTGCTGAGCAATAGCGTAGACTTCAACAACGTCATAGGCACTCTCTTCAACTCCAACTTCCCGAAGGACGCCTTCGACAAGCTCGAAGCGCAGCTTCGAGCCGAAGGGCTGCTGGGAGAGAATGAGGCTCTCACTTACGGCAATGCGGCTTCCATTCTCCCTCAGGTGGCGCTCGGCACCCTGACCGTCAACCCGGACGGTTCATACTCCTTTACCCTATCCCCGGACGGCTCGGCGGGCAGCATGATCGTGAACATGTTCGGCGCGGACTACTCCTCCAGCCGGAGCATCAACTTCTACGTCACCGACCCGCACGGCGGCGTTTTCAACGGTTCATTCGGCGTCACCATCAAGGGCACCAACGACCGGCCCGAACTGGAGCTGCTCGGCGGCGATGATCACCGCCTCGTTATCTCCACGGGGACGACGCCCGACGGAAACGCGACGACCCACGCCACAATCACCATGACCGAAGACGACAAGTCCTTCTCGGCCAATGCCAAGGGAACGGACGTGGACTTCGGTTCCAGGCTGACCTACGGCATCGCCGGAGGCCATATCGGCGATGCGGACAGTGCCGACATCAATGACCTGAAGGCGGCCTTTGACGGCGACAAGGGCATGGGCAACGCGCATACCCGGATCGAAACCGAGCACGGCGTGTTCACCATCGACTCGGCCACCGGCAAGTATACGTACACGCCGAACGAAAATCTGGTCTACGGCGAGAAGTACACGGATGAATTCACCATCTTCGTGCGCGACGAAAAGGGCGCGTGGTCACAGCAGCACGTCACCATCAACGTGACGGGCGGCGCTGACGCCCCGATCCTCGTGGGCAAGCTCCCCAACGCGATCATGGCCGAAATCACAGAGGCGGGCGTCGTGCCCAACACCAATACGGATGTGGACGGCTCCATCCACGTCAACGGCCAGCTCGTGGACGGCCACTTCAACAGCGGCGGGCACGCGCTTGGCTCCTTCGAGGTCAAGCAGGTCGACACAGGAGAGGGTGCGGGGCATCTGATCGCCGGGTTCGTCGTGGGCGGCAAGTTCTACGCGGGCGACCTGCACACCGACTACGGGACCCTGCACGCCGAAGTCGTCACCGAGAACGGCGTGTCCAAGGTCGTCTATTCCTTCATCCTGCCGGAACCGGGCACGAAGGAAGCCGCGAACCTCGATGCCCTCGACGCGGGCCAGCGTGAAAAGCTGTTCGACAACCTCAAGGTCGGCGTCTACGATTCCGCCCACGAATCCCTCGTGAACGGCGGTGCCAACCCGGACGGCTCGTTCAACATCAATGCCGGCAACTCGAACCTCATCCCCACGCAGGACGTGGACGTCTACGTGAAGGGCACCAATGACCGGCCCGTCTTCACCGACGAAAACGGGAACGTCATCGCCGAAGTCGTCACCGACGCGAACGGGAAGACCTTCACGAAGATCACTTCCGACCAGACCAGTGAAGGCGTGTTGCAGGAAGACGGCAACCACACCCTTTCGGGCAACCTGAGCGCCCACGACCCCGACAAGAGCCACGGCGACGCGGCGGGCAACCTCAGCTACAGCATCGAGAGCGGCGGCAAGCTGGTGCAGATCATCGAAGGCAAGTACGGCATCCTCAAGCTCAATCAGGATGGCAGCTACACCTATGAGATCACCAAGCCCGAGCTGCTGAAGGCCCTGAATGAAGGCCAGAAGCTCAGCGAATCCGCTCTTGCGCAAGAAGAATTCGTCGTCCGCGTCACCGACCCGCTCGGGGCCCACAGCTCCGGCAAGCTGGTCATCGACGTTACCGGAACGGCGGACATGCCGACCATCAGCTTCGACAACACGGTGATATCTGAGGATAACGGAGCGATCGTAACGCCTTCGGAAGGCGATCACAGCCATGATCCCTCCATCACCGGACAGTTGACGCTGGGCGGCAGGGTCGATGCCGAGGATATCGGCGGCAGCCTGACGTGGACGAACAAGGGGCAAATCGGCTTCGCAGATGGCGCGGACGGCAAGCCGCTCGGCACGCTGAACATCGATCCGGAAACGGGCAAGTATACCTATACGCTGACCGAAAACGGCTCGAAGCTCGTCCAGTCCATGAACGATGGCGACGTCAAGACCGAAACCTTCAAGGTACAGGTGGAGATCGAAGGCGGCAAGATCGTCGAGAAGGACATCACTATCACCATCAGGGGCACCAACGACGCCCCGACCTTTACGGATACGGTTACCGGCCTTGAGGGCGACGTGAAGCAGGACGCCTTCGTCGATCCCGACGGAAGCGACGGCGGCGTCCCCGGCGTGGTCTTCACGGGGACCCTCTCCGGCGCGACCGACGTGGACGATCCGGACGGCCAGCTCCGTTTCATGCTGGTCGGCAAGGACGGGAAGCCCGTCACGGAACTCAAGACCGAATACGGCACCATCGTCCTCACCTACGAGACGGCGACGGACGGTTCGATCATCACGCATTACAAGTACACGCTGGACAACGAGAGCACGAAGCTCGACGAAGCCCTCAATAAGCTCCAGGACGGCGACACGCTGCCCGACGGCGCGAAGGTCGTGGTGGTCGACCCCCACGGCAAGGTTTCCGAGGAGCAGAAGGATCTCACCATCAACATCCATAAGCCCGACAACGAGGGTGGATGGGACGGGGGAGCGGGCCTCATCATCGACGCCGACAAGAGCGATCTCAACGGCGCGGTGGTCGAGGACGGCAGGGATCTGCCGCAAACGCCTGACGTCACGGAAGGCCTGGTCTTCGAAGGCCAGCTCCATGCCAAGTGGGACGGCGAAGGCCACACCGGAACGCCTCCCGACCGCGTCTTCGGCATCGAAGAAAAGGATGAGTTTGGGCACGGAACCGGAAAGCAGATCCAGAGCAGCGCCGCCGACGGTTTCGTAACCGCGGAAGGCAAGTACGGCTACCTCGTCGTCGATCCCGTTACCGGGAAGTACACCTATACCCTGTACAACGGCGAAAACGGCAAGCCGGGCAAGGTGCAAGACCTCGCCGAAGGACAGACGGTGAAGGAAGACTTCGACGTCATGCTCAACGGCAAGGAGACGGGTTCCAAGATCACCATCACCATCCACGGCACCAACGACGCACCGGTCATCGACAGCTACCAAAATATGACCATTCAGGAAGGCGCCGATGGGCTGGGCAATCTGACGACCTCAGAAACCCTGAAGGCGCATGACATCGACAGTCTCAAGGGCAAGGACGGCTCGTTTGGATCGGGAACTGAAACCGAGACGCTCAAGTACTACTTCCGCGACGCGGACGGCAACGAAACCAGCACGCTGCAGACCAAGTACGGCACTGTCACGCTGACCTTCGATAAGGACGGCAACTGCACCTACACCTACACGACCGGCAAGGGAACGACCGCGCTGCCCGACCATCTGCCGAAGGGCGAGTCGCTTCCCGATTCGTTCATCATCTACGTGCGTGATGAACACGGCGAGGAGGTCGAGCAGGAAATTACCGTCACCATCAACGGCACCAACCACGGCCCCGAAGTGGTTCCGGGCGAGCACGTCCTGAACGTTGTGGAGGACGTGACCGTCTCGCAGGAAGGCAACCTGAACGATATCATCAAGGATGACGAAGGGCTGAACAACCTGCACTTTTCCATCAACGGCAAGGGAACGGTCGTGGAAGGCGAGTACGGTACGCTGCACATCGATCCGGCTACCGGAAAGTATATCTACACCCTGAACAATGCCGACCCGGAAGTGCAAGGCCTCGACGCCAAGAGCAGCATTAAGGAGACTTTCACGATCACCGTGACGGATAAGCACGGGGAAACGACGACCGTTGATGTTACGGTCAACGTCAAGGGCACCGACGACGCACCCGAGCTCACCCTCGGCAAGGTCCTCTCCGTGCGCGAAGGCGACGCTGACGCCGTTGGTGACACCGCCGTGGGCTTCGACAAGGATATTGCGGATCAGGGGCACCTGACCTACTCCTTCGGTAAGGATGCCGACGGCAAGCCCATTACTGAAATAACCAACGAATACGGTACGTTCACCATCGATCCCAATACAGGTGCATACACGTTCACGCTCGACAACACGTCCGAAACCGTGCTCAAGATGGCGGCGGGCCGTTTGTACGAGACTTCCATCAAGGTGACCGTCACTGACACGTCAGGACTGTCAGATACAAAGGAACTCGTCGTCAATATCGAAGGCACCAACACCGCCCCCGTCATCACGAGCGGCGAGCACGGCGTCATCATCGCCAACCCGGCTCCGCTGCTTGAAGACGGCGGCGTCTCCAAGGTGACCGGACAGGTGACGGCCCGCGAATACGACGAAGGCGACCACGTCGTTGCCTTCAAGTTCGTGAACGACAAGGGCGAGCTTGTCGACTCGCTCACCGGCAAGTACGGCACCATCAGTATCGATAAGGACGGCAACTACACCTACACGTTCAACAACGGGCAGGCGCAGCATCTTGGCGCTGGCGAAATGGCCGCCGAGCACTTCAACGTCGTCGCCGTCGACACCTACGGAGCGCAGACCACGACGCCTTCCGACCTGCAGATCCAGATTCAGGGCACCAACGACGCCCCTGTGATCACCAGCCCTACCCCTGTGCTCAACCTGACGGAACTGGCCAGCGGGCAGGCCGAAATAACCGGTACCATCACGTTCAACGATGCGGACAAGAAGGCCGACGGAACCTTCTATGACACGCATACCTTCTCGGTCAGGCCCGCCGGAGCCGCCGAGACGGAAAACGGTGCATCAGCCGAAGGCAAGTACGGTACGCTGACCATCGATGAACACGGCAACTATAAGTACACCCTGACCAGCGACGCGCTCGGAGAGGGAGACAAGTACGCAGAAACGTTCACGGTCACCGTGGACGACGGCAACGACGGGAAGGCCACCCAGACCATCACCGTCAATCTCACCGGCACCAACGACGCCCCGGTGATTACGGAGTCGCACACCGACAACGGCACCACGGGGTCCTTCATCTTCACCGATGCCGATGTAAAGGCCGATGGTTCCTTCTACGATACGCATTCCTTCGCCATCAGCGTCGACGGCAAGGCACACGGCGTAACGCTGGATTCCACCGGCACGCACGGCACCGTCACCATCGACGGCTTGGGTACGTTCGAGCTGACGCAAGGCGACGGCGGCAACTGGCACTACGCCTTCACCGCCAGCCCAGAGGCCATAGCCGGGGCCGCTCTGGGAAGCCTCGTGACGCATGACTTCCAGATCATCGTCAATGACGGCCACGCCACGGCGATGACCCCGGCAGGCGAAGATTCCCTGTCTGTGAGCTTCATGGGCACGGGTACACCCCCTGCGGACATGGATCTGGGCAACCTGACGCCGGGCATGGCCCACAGCGATCATCTGCCCGGAATGGATGCGGACGGGCACCAGCTCGCCTACGCCTTCGACAAGGCCGTGGACGGCAACATCCAGGGAGAATTCGGGAGCCTGCATTTCAATGCGGAAACCGGACAGTACACCTACGCTCTGGACACCTCGGAGGACGGCCTCCACAAGCTGGCGCAGGCACAAGCCGACGGTTCCGACCTGAAGGAATCCTTCGGATATACCGTAAGCGGACATGAGGGGCATTCCAACGGCTCGCTGGAAATCAACCTGACGGATCTGCACACGCAGCTCGGCCACGCCGGAGCCGATACGCTCGGCGACCAGACAGCGGCGCATTCACAGGTGATCTTCGGCGAAGGCGGCGACGACGTCATCCACGGCGGCGCGGGCAACGATTGGCTGTTCGGCGGCGAAGGGGACGATCAGATCTTCGGCGGCACGGGCGACGACATCCTATACGGCGGCGCGGGCAACGATTACCTCGACGGCGGGACGGGCCACAACTCGCTCTACGGCGGAGCCGGAAACGATATCCTCGTCTACAACCAGGGCATGGCCCATGCCAGCGGCGGTGAAGGCATCGACTTCCTCGTCGGAGCCGACAGGGACACGCTGGACAGCCTGTTCGCCAACCAGGACAATAATCCCATCCAGAGTGATATCGAAGTGCTCATCACGTCCAAGCCGGACAGCCTGAGCCTTACGAATCTGGATGATCTGAAGAGCATCGGCATCTCCATAGAGGGCGATAAGCTCCACCTCTCCGGGGATTGGACACCGACGGCTACCGGAGGAGAGGAACACGGAATCAGCCTCGGCAATTACGCCGAGTTCACCCATCACAGCGACCACGGAGACATTACGATCCTCGTGCAGTCCGGTACGCCGGCCACTGACGACCTGGCGCAGCAGATCGTCCAGAACACGCTGAACCACGGACAAGGCTGATCCTGAAACGCAGCCGGAAGCCTTCCGGCTGCACCAAACACCTTATCCATCAATCCTGAAACAAAGGGTCCCGTCCCGGCGCTTTTGCCGCGACGGGACCCCTTTCTCAAACATCGCCGGCCCGCTTTACCCAACCTTCACAGCAACAAAAAGCGGGGAAATCGCATCCCCCCCTATCGGCAACAATCCGTTTGGGGAAGCCGCGAGAGTCTGGCCAGCCCACTCCCTCTATGCACACGGGGCAATCGCCACTTGGCGCTCTCCCCCTTCCCTGCCCACGGAGGATGGGCATATCCACGGCCCAGAGTGAAGCCGCAGCCCACGCTCTTCGCCTAGACTTCTTTAAAAAAAGCCATTGATCCCAATCGAATCAATGGCTTGCCTGTCTGCGTCGGGGCAGGAAAAAGGGCATTGGCGGGGTGACGGGACGCGGCGGCGTTGTGCGCCGGGGACGCGGAGCTTCAAATGATCCGGTGACGACCACGGTCCGCTCCTCTTCTTCGAGTTCCTGCTGGCAAGCCACGCAGTACCGTACCGAAGGCGACGCCAAGAGCCGCAGGAGCGGTATGGGCTCCCCACACGCCTCACAGACACCGTAATCCATGACCTCGATACGCCGCAGGGCGTTCTCCAGATCCCGGATACGCTCGACACGCCGGGCGGTCAGCCGCTCATCCACCGCACGCTCGCTCAGACGCGAGGCCAGTTCGTTTTCATCGGGACATTTGAGAGAAATCTCCGGAGACATCCGGGGCGACCGCAACGCCGAAAGTTCCCGTTCCATCATCCATCGCAATGCAGCCAATTGAGAGGTGTTCATACCGTTCCTCACTTGCGGGGGTTGTTCCGTGGATTCGGATGTATCCCCCACAACGCGACGGCTTCATGACGCCCCTATGGCTTTTTTGTGCAACACATGAAAACTTTTGGAACGGATGGCGGAATGTTCCTGTCCTGCGCTCTGCGCATAGGCATCGCGCAAAACGGCCACAAGGCCCTCAACCGTCCGAAGAAGTCAGCATTTCCCGCAGATCCGCAACGCTTGCCGCCAGCCGCGTGGCACCGGCCTCCACGAGTTCCTCCCGTGATCCGTAGCCGTACAGCACACCTATGTCCGCAAGCCCGGCCTCACGCGCACCCGTGATGTCATACTTTCGATCGCCCACCATGACCGCACTCGACGGGGTTATGCCCCGCTCCCGCATGGCATAGCGGATCACGTCGATTTTAGAGGAACGTTTCCCCTCCATATCCGCGCCGTACACACCCTCCAGCGACCCCGCAAACCCGAAATGCTCCGCGATGCGCTTGGCGAATACCTCCGGTTTCGAGGTCGCCACGATGAGCTGCCCGCCCGCAGCGCGCAAGACTTCAAGCATTTCAGGCACCCCCGGATACGGAGCGTTCTCGAAAATCCCCTTATCGCGGAAATACACGCGGTAGGTGTCCACGGCGCGTTTCGCATCCGCGTCGCTCATGCCCATAGTGCCCCGAAACGAGTCGTACAGCGGCGGCCCGATGAACGACCGCAGCGTCGCCGGTTCCGCTTCCAGCCCGAAACTCCGCAGCGCATACCGCACCGAATTGACGATCCCCGGCTCCGAGTCCGTCAGCGTCCCGTCCAGATCAAAGAGTATTGTTTTGTATTGCATGGCTCGCTTGTACGTCCCCCCAGGCCTTTGCGCAACCTTGGTCAGGGCGGGGATGATGCCTCCGGCGGCAAGGGCTGCCGCCCCTTGACCCTGCCCGGGGGCAAGCGCCCCCCGGACCCCGGCAAGTGTAATCCGTTTCCTTCCGCACTTCGTTTGGAAGGAAACGGATCACCTCTGCCTGCATCAGGTGGTTACCTGCAAAGATGTTCTTTATTTTCAATAAATACTATGAAATACAAAACATAATTATCGTTCCGAGCAATCCGCGCCGTATCAGAAGCTTCTCTCCCCAAAATGCAGCCCATTCCCCCGCTTGAGATGAGGGATTCGATAAGGTCGAAAGTCTTGGGAAGAGGAGGGGAGGAGAAACCTTTCTGTAGAAAGGTTTCTCCTCCCCGCCCTGCCCTCTTCTCCTACAGCTTCAAACGCTTCGCCACACACTCCGGCAGGGCGCGGTACAACGCGAGAAGGGGCCGCCACCAGCCGGGAGTATAGAGCACGTCCCGGCCTGTGCGGACGGCACGGAGAATGTCACGGGCGACGCGCTCGGGCGAAGCTACGATGCAGGAGGGAAGACACCGCCCGGCAATCATTCCGGTGGCGACATACCCCGGTTTGACCGTCAGGACTCGAACCCCGGAATTCCAAAGCCGCGCCCGCAGGCCGGAAAGAAACGCCGTGAAGCCCGCCTTGGCCGAACCGTAAGCGTAGTTTGAAGCCCGCCCGCGATCCCCCGCCACCGAGCTCAACCCGATGATCAGGCCGGACCCGCGTGCTTCGAAAGCCTCCGCAGCCTGCAGAAGCACGGGAACCAACCCAGTGAAATTGCACTCCATTACCCGGAGTGCCGCCTTGGGGTCCCGGCACGCGCAATCCTGATCCCCGAGCAACCCCACCGCGCACAACACCGCATCCGGGCAGGACGGCAAAAGCCCCCACAAAGCGGAACGCGAAGCCGGATCAAGCGCGTCGAACGGAAAGACCGACGCTCCACCGCAGTCATCCGCAACTTCCTGAAGACGCTGGATATCCCTTCCTGCAAGCTGCAATGTCCAACCGGAGCCCGCAAACGCCCGGGCTGTAGCACGGGCTATGCCAGAGGTCGCCCCCAACACGAGTATCGTCGGCATATGGCCTCACATATCAATGATTACAGCATATTAAAAAACATACGGCTTAAATGGAGGATTGATAACTTCTCATTGTCAATCCAATCTGATTTATCCGTTTGTATCTGAACAGCAGGGAGTGGTAAACGTACATTCAACGAACAACAACTCTTCTTTGGAGGTTCATCATGGATATGCAGTCCAAGCTCATTCTCCTCACGGTCGCCTTCCTTCTCGTCGGTCTGGTTCGTGGTTATTGTGCCATGAAGGAAATGTAAAAACTTTCACAAACAAATAGTACGGAGAACAGACATGCTTGCCCAGTCCTCCTTGCTTATTTTCAACGTCGCATTGATCCTTACTTGCAGTCTCCTTCACGCCATAAAAGAAATGTAAAAGAAAATATCAACCAGACAGAAGGAACGCCGCTATGTTCGCACAGTCAGCCATCGTCATGCTCACCGTCGCCGTATTGCTTTCATGCAGCCTCTACAAAACCATGCGCGATATGTAAGGCAAGACAACAATACACCGTAATCCGCCCAGGAGGCCCATTATGATCGCTCAGTCCGCCCTTGTTCTTCTCGTCACGGCCGTCATTCTTGCCTGTTCCGTCATTCGCTCCGTGCGGGACAACTAACCGTTAAAGGAATCGCCCATGTTCAACCAGTCTCTTTTCGTCCTCCTTGTTACAACCCTCTTCTTCGCGTGTAACGTCGCCCGTGCCATCCAGACCAACTAACACCCGGAGTTATCATGAACATGCAGTCCCTCTTTACCCTGCTCCCCTTCATCGTTCTGGTCATAGGCATCACCCGCGTCTACTGCACCATTAAGGAGATCTAATGTATCGAACGACAAAAACGCTACTGCGGCACTAGAAGGCTGTCCGAAAGGACGGCCTTTTTTTATGCCGTTTCGTGTGGCGGGGACTCAGGAATTCTTTTCCCATTTTGTGATGTATATCACAGATAAACCAATGCTCTCGATGAGATACTGAACAGTTTCGTTTATTGAACCGATACGATTTATCCGTTTGTTTTCCGGATTGGGATGATGCTAGACAGACAATACAAAGTCCGCACTTCATCCATAAACCGCGAGGAGTTCCCCCATGCAGTCGGAAAAAGCCATTGGAAACGGATACCATCTGCAGCTCATGAACGGCGTCCTGTTTGTCATCTTGTTCGCCAGCGCCGCCTATCAGCTTTCGCAGTGGCATTACATTTCTCTTTTGGGCATCAGTCCGCTCATCGTGGGCATCGTGCTCGGCATGATTTACGGCAATACGCTCCGGCTGCATCTTCCGGTCTACTGGTTGCCCGGCATCTTGTTCTCTTCCAAAGTATTGCTGCGCGTCGCCATTGTCCTCTACGGTTTCCGCCTCACCTTTCAGGATCTCCTGCTCGTCGGTTTCAACGGGCTGGCGATCAGTTCCATCATGCTGACAAGCACGTTTATCGGCGGAACCTGGCTCGGGATCAAGGTCTTCGGCCTGCCCCGCCGCCTTGCCCTGCTCACCGCCGCCGGGAGCTCCGTTTGCGGGGCCGCCGCCGTACTCGCCACCGAACCCGTGGTTAAGGGCGAATCCTACGAAAGCAGCATCGCCGTGGGCACGGTCGTGGTTTTCGGCACCATCGCCATGTTCGTCTATCCCTTCCTGTACAGCCACGGTTTCCTCGACATGAGCGAAAAGGCTTATGGCATGTTCGTTGGCGGAACCCTGCATGAGGTCGCGCACGCCGTAGCCGCCGGACAGGCCATTTCCATTGATGCGGGCAACACCGCCGTCATCGTCAAGATGCTCCGCGTGATCATGATCGCTCCCCTGCTCATCTGCCTCGGCTTCTGGCTGAACCGCTTCCCCGAAAAGGCGGAAGAGGAAAGCCGCGTGCCCTCCTACGGCTCCTACAATTTCAGCAGTTTCCCGTGGTTCGCCGTCCTGTTCATCGCGTGCATCGGCATCAACTCGCTCGGCATCATCCCCAAGCAGGCCGTCAGCGTCATCAATTCGCTGGATATCTTCATGCTCACCATGGCCATGTGTGCCCTCGGCATGGAAACCAGCCTCGAAAAGGTCCGCATGGTCGGCCCCAAGCCTTTCCTCCTCGCGGGCGTGCTCGCCCTGTGGCTCATCGGCGGCGGCTATTTCGTGACCCGGTTCATCCTCTCCCTCAACTTCTAGCGCAACGGCAAAGTCTGCTTTGGGGGAGCGTTCATTGGAACGTTTTCCCATACCCTTTTCAGAACCTTTGCGGCCCCCTCTTCCCGAAGAGTTTTCCATAAAAGACAGGAATGCCCCTCCTGTCTTTTTTCTTTGCCGCGCGGAGCCTGAATTTCCGTACCGGGACGGGACCGAATCAAACGAAGGGGGGGGGCGCCGGCAGCGTTCACAAAAGAACGTGCAACAAATGTTGTCCGGGCAACATGCGACGGCACACTCTCGCCGCTTGACGAAAAACAAATGTGATTTAATGATGTTGCATGAACATGTTCCTGAATGAAGCATGAGGGGGCATATACGGGGTTCTTTCAAGGAGAGGCCCAAACACTCCTCAACAGCGTAACCCTGCCGAAAAAGGCATGGGAAAAAAGAAACATCTTCCATATGTTGCGTTGCAATGCGGTTGCCGTCTCATAACGAATCCGTTACCACGGAAGAATGGCGTTGCGGTTTGCCGCAGACAACCGACAGCAGACAGGAGGGGTTCATGACGCTTCGGTATCTGGAAATTTTTTTGGCCTTGGCGAGGACGCCGAACATGCGGGACGCCGCGGCCAAACTGTTCATATCACAAGCGGCGGTCTCCAGCGCGCTCCGGGATTTCGAAGCTGAACTGGGGGTTTCGCTGTTCGATCGCATGGGCCGGGGCATCCGGCTCAATGACAAGGGGCGGCTGCTCGAAGAACGGCTGGCCCCGCTGTATAACCAGCTCAAGAATGTGCTCGCTCTGGTGGCGAGTGACGAACTGGCGGGCAAGATCCGCATCGGCGCGTCCACTACGCTGTCCGATTTCGTGCTGCCGCAAGTCCTGTACAATTTCAAGATGCGGCACCATCAGGTCGAAATCGAATGTGAGTCGGGGAATACGGCGGATATCGTGCGCCATGTGGAACACGGCCTGCTTGACGTCGGGTTCGTGGAAGGGGACGTCCACAACCTCGCCGTGGAAATCACCCCCCTCGCCAAGGAATCCCTCGTGATCGTCACTGCGGACAAGGCATTGGCCGAGGCCGGGCCATATCCCATCGAAGCGCTGCTCGATCGCCATTGGCTGTTGCGCGAACCGGGATCGGGAACGCGGGAAACCTTTCTGCGCCAGCTCACCCCGCGCGGCCTGCGCCCACAGATCCTTCTCGAATTCGAGCACAACGACTCCATCAAGCAGGTTCTCCACAATCCGGGTATGCTTTCCTGCCTCTCCCCGCGCATCGTGCAGCGGGAAGTCCGCGCCGGTGAACTGTTCATCGTCGGCGTGAGCAACGCCCAGTTCGACCGCACCATCTATCGCGTCGAGCACAAGGCCCTCCCCTTTTCCAGCCTCAGGGAGGCGCTCTCCAAAGAAGTGGAATCCTGTCTTGAGGAAGAGGAACGCCTGTGCCATCTCGTCCTGAAGACCGGCGAGCCTCTTCCGGAACATGAAAAAGAAAGGGCGGCACCCCGAAAGGCGGCACAACACGCTCAAGCGTGAAGATTTTTCAGGCACCCCCAGTGTGTTTGATTCAGTATATGAATATGATATAAGAAATATTTTCCTGCTTCAATCGTAAATACCATGTGCCGCCGGATTCCCTTAGCTTCCTTTTCTGCTATACCGAAACTGCTTTTTTATTTCTTACCGATTAGCAATATAATGGGCTTCATCATCAGGATGAGGCCCATTTTTATGGTATTTCCTCTGCCTGAGGCGGAGCGCCAGAGCTGTATACGAATAGGCTAACGTTTTTTCCATTTTCAACTAAAATGGAGCCGACACCCGGATTGGGCACAGGAAAATCTGGACAAAAACAATGGACAGACGTTATCTTGACAGAAGATACGTTTCTAAAAATCACTTGCCGATAGGGGGATAGACCACAAAAAAGTTTTCGTGCCCTGAACGCTTTTTTTTGAATTCCCCGAAAGGATACACATGTCGCTTACAACCCGGATGCTCGCTCCCATTGCCCTGATTATGAGCATCGCTTTGGCGTTCGTGGCCGGGAGCGCCTACGACAACGCCAAAAAAATTGTTTCATCCAACATCGTCACCATCGAAGCCACTGTGGTGGAAGCGGTCAGCCGTGAAATAGCGTTCATGCTCGAATCCACCCGCAACTACATGCGTCTTTCCGCACAGCGGCAGATCGTCAAGCAATACGCCGAATGGCTCCTCACTCAAAAAAAAACAGACCGCAGCGCACCGGAGCAAAAGATCTTCCTTGAGCAGATCAACCAAAGCGTCGCTATCTATAATTACGTGGACTCCCTTATTTTTCTCAACAAACAGGGGACGGTCGAGGCCTCCACGGAAAACATGGGCGAAGGGCAGAATCGCTCCGACAGGGAGTACTACCGTGAGGCCATGCTCGGCAAAAGTTCCGTGCAGGGACCGCTCATCACGCGTACCAAAGGGTATTACGCCTTTTTCCTCGGCGAACCCGTCTTTGTGAACGGCGAAGTCTCGGGGGTGCTCGTCGGGGCCATCAACATGGACTACATCGCTTCCCATACCATCGATCCGGTGACCATGCACGGGAAAGGGATCGTCTATGTCGTCGATCCCAATGGGCAAATCATCCTCCACCCCGACAGGCAGAAAATGATCGGCAATGCCATGATCGAACAGGCCATACTCGAGGCCATATCCGACGGTGGCTCCGGATCCTTCGAAAACGAACGCGACGGCATGACCTATTACAGCACCTTCAATACGCTACCCAACGGCTGGACCGTCATAGCCACCGTCTCCCGCGATTTCATGATGTCCGACGTCCAGCTCATGCGCGACCGCACGGCCGCCGTGGCTCTTGCCGCCGTGTGCATTGCGCTGTTCTTTATGTTCCTTGTCGTCTGCCGCGTGGTCGCGGCCATGCGCAAGGGAGTCCATTTTGCGGAAAGCGTGGCGGAGGGCAATCTCGACCAGACCTTCAATATCCGCAGGAGCGATGAACTCGGCGCACTGGCCTCGGCTCTCAATACGATGGTCGGGAAACTCAAGAACAGCTTCGAAATAGCTAACCGTCAGACCCGCGAGGCCGAAGAAGCCCGTGCACGGGCCACCAGCACCTACCGGGAACTGCAAGCGCTCATCGACAGCGTGGACGGCGGCGTGGCCCGTTTCGCACTCGACGACTCGTTCCGCGTCATCTGGGCGAACGCCGGATTTTATGCCCTTTCAGGCCGTACACGGGAAGGCTACGCCCGCGATGTTGGGAACCGCGGGATCAACGTCGTCCATCCTGAAGATGGGTTGACCATGCTCAAAACCTTCCGCGAACACGCCCAGAAAAATGATTCCCTCAAGGCGGAATACCGCATTCTGCGCAAGGACGGCGGGACGTCATGGATCTACCTGCGGGCCAAACGTGTTGGCGAGTGGGAGGGGTACCCTCTCTTTCAGGGTGTCTTTATAGATATCACCCAGCAAAAGAATATCATCCGCGCTCTTGAAATGGAACAGCAACGGTATAACGTCATCACCGAAATCACAGAAGAAATCCTCTTTGAACAGGATATCGCCACCGATACCCTTACCTTTTCGTCGAACTTTGAAAAACTGTTCAACCGCCCACGCAGCATTGAACATTACCTGCGTGACAAGCACTTCCTGGAGATTGTCCATCCTGACGATCTTCATCTGCTCCCCAATACGAAGAGCACCGAGCGCTCGGAGGACGACTTTATGCGGTTCGACGCTCGGTTGTTGACCGCGGAAAACATATACCAATGGTTTACAGTCTGTTTCAAAATCCTGCGCGATAACGCCGGCAAGCCCACCAAGTTCATCGGCAGGTTATCAAACATCAACGAAAAAAAGCTTGAAGAAGACCGCCTGCGCCGAGAAGCACAGACAGACATGCTCACCGGCCTTTACAATAAAATGACTTTTAAGCAGCTTGCCGAGGATATGCTCTCCGAGGGCACTCATGCCCTGATCATCGTGGACATCGACGACTTTAAAAATGTGAACGATACGTACGGCCACCTGTTCGGGGACGAGGTAATCCTCACCGTCGCCTCAGCGGTGCGTGACGGGTTCCGTTCCTCGGACATCACCGGACGCATCGGCGGAGACGAATTCGCTGTCTTTGCCCGCGACGCCCTGGACGAGAGTGTCATCCGAAAACGTTGCCGCCAGATCACTGCCCGTCTTGCCGAGATCGACTACCCCAATGGCTACCGCATTTCGGTCAGTATGGGTATCAGTTTCTATCCTCGGCACGGTAAAGACTACCCCACCCTCTTCTCCCACGCCGACGCAGCCCTTTATCATCTCAAAAAACACCGTGGTAAAGGCGGGTATGCCGTATACGGCGAATAACGGACAGGGCCGGAAAAAACACCAAGGCGAGGAAACATACGCTTCCTCGCCTTTTTTAGGCTTCTCTGCGGAGAGATATCTCTGAAAACTCGACATCACAAAGAAGTGCTTTTCTAGACCGCATTAATGGAACCTCCGCCTCTGAATGTTTCGCCTCTCTTTACCCCAGTGGGTCTACTGTCCGTCTCCTAGGGGAATGACCTTCAATGTACGATGCGCAAGCCTCCTATTCCGGGGGGAAGCCTATACCATGCCCTGAAAGCAGTTCAACCTCCAATGCGTAGAAGGATGTACAGAAAAGGACGTTCATATTTTACTCTAAAGTAACATATTTTTTCCAAATACAAATATCCTCCCCAAAATAACAATCCGTTTCTCTGCTCTAGAAAAAATGGGCTGAGCCAAAATGGGAAAATTCCATTTTTCTCTATTCGTCATAATGCCCACTTTCGGCAAAACGGTTTCTCCTATACGGTTAAATGCCCACCTTTTCTCGGTCAATCCCCCACCAAAATACGGCATAATGCCCACCGCAGATACCGCAAAACCCTTGAGCAGCAATAGCCAGAAGCCCCCTATAAGGAGTTCAGTATTCCAAAGGAGTTCAATAAGAGCATGTTTTCTCCCAGAGTAAAAAGCCAAAATGCCCTTAAAGAAAAAAACGCAGAGAGAG
>PPYF01027254.1_pt1 | contig 27087 bp, 26 predicted proteins | sample 1559871 | NCBI WGS metagenome assembly PPYF01 (sample SAMN08240021, study PRJNA423297) | Human gut metagenome, whole genome shotgun sequencing project. | reverse complement strand
AAGTTGGGTAGGTTTCATCCTGCAAAGATAGCACTCTACTCCGAGACACCGTCTGCCCACCGGGAAAATCCGCTGACCCCTGAGTTCTGCAACACCTCCCGGCCCGCGATGGCTTGGCCAATTATGAGAGTCAAATATAGCAAAAAAAATCCAGTCTCCTCGTCGCGAGGAATCTGGACTAAGCCAAAAGGCATTTCTTTAAGCCGAAAAGCTTTAAAGTGTAGAGATTATATCATACTTACAAGTATCACACCTTGATTCGCTTTTGGCGTCGTCGCGACGATTGTGGCGATTGTTGCCTTTTCCTTAGTCCAAAAATTGGAGTATATTGCGTAAAATAAGTTACAGCCAAGGAATGCAACGAGGTGTCCTTTCGTTTTCAGTGCAAAGGTAGTTATTGCTGTTGTCAAGACAAAATCTGCCGACTGATTTAACATTTATTTGCAATCATGGCGGTAGCCCAGGCTGCTATCCCTTCGCCGCGCCCGGTGAAGCCGAGGCGTTCGGTTGTGGTGGCTTTGACGGCTACGCAGTCTATCGGAATGCGCAGGTCGTCGGCTACATTGGCCCTCATCTGTTCGATGAACGGGGCCATTTTCGGAGCCTGGGCGGCTATCGTGATGTCGGCGTTCCCGACAATGAATCCGCGGTTTTCGAGCATATCGACCACGGCGCGGAGAATACGTCGGGAGTCGGCCCCTTCCCATTTGGGATCGGTGTCGGGGAAATGACGGCCGATGTCGCCGAGGGCGGCGGCGCCGAGCAGCGCGTCGGCCAGAGCATGGAGAGCCACGTCGGCGTCGCTGTGGCCGAGCAGCCCTCGCGAGTAGGGGATGTCGACACCGCATATTATGCAGCGGCGGTCTTCAACAAGGCGGTGGACATCGAAGCCGAGGCCCACGCGCGGCAATTGTAATCGGGTCATGGACGTCAGCGGCGGCGACGGCCGAGAATGTCTTTCAGTCCGTCGAGATTGAAGGTGAGGGTGAAGCGGAGAGTCTGGTCGAGCGGCGAGTTCTGAGCCGTTGCGAGCATATAGCTTGCGTCGAGCTTGACAACATTGAGCGAGAAGCCGGCGCCGAGAGCGAAATACTGCTGATTGCCCTTCTTAGGGTTCTGGTAGTAATATCCGCCGCGCACGAAGAACTGCTGGTTGTAGTTATATTCGGCGCCGAAAGAAATGGCGATCTCACGCAGCTCTTCCTTGAAGCCGCCGGGCGCGTCGGAGAACGATTTGAAGATTCCGGTTATCGGCGACATGTCTTTCCATTTCTCTTCGGCCAGGGCAAATTCCTTTTCGCCCTCGATGTCGTCGGCATAGTCGTCGCGTCGCGGGCGCGTCGGCACGAGCAGCTTGTTGAGGTCGAAGCCGAGCGAGAGGGTGTGATAGTCGGCAAGGGGGAAGGCAAACGTTGTTCCCAGACGAAGGTTAGTCGGAAGGAACGCCGGGTTCTCGCCGTGGCTGTAGCTGACTTTCGTGCCTATGTTCGAGATGTTCCAGCCCCACGACCACTGGCATTCGTTGCGTCCGACCATCGGATAGGTGGTGAAATAGCCTGAGAGGTCGGCCGAAAAAGCCGATGCGCCTGTCGACTGATCGCCTGCGTAAGAGCTCGAGAATCCGAGGTCGCTGTAAATGTAGCGGAAGACTACGCCCATCGAGAATTTTTCGGAGAGCTTGCGCGAATAGCCAATGTCGAACGACAACTCATAGGGGTTGAGGCTCTGCGATACTGTTCCGCCGCCGTCGTAGGAGTTGACTTCGCCGAGCGAGAAATAGCGGAGCGAGGCGCTGAGGGCCTGATTGTCGCCCGATCCGAGCTTCCAGTAGCCGGCAAGGTTGGCGAGGAAGATGTCGTTGACGAGTTTGCGCAGCCAGGGGGTGTAGCTCAGGCCGAACTCTGCTGTCGAGTAGGCGAAAGCATATTTCGAGGGATTCCAGAACTGGGCGTTGACGTCGGGGTCGGTGGCGGCGCCGAGGTCGCCCATCGAAGCGCCGCGGGCATCGGGAGTGATACTCAGCGAGAGCACACCGGTCTGAATCGGATTGAAGTCATCTTTCTGGGCCATCGTGGCCAATGCGCCGAACGTCAGGGCGATTGCTGCCGCTGCGAGGCGTCGGAGTATGTTGTTCATCAGCGTTTTGGGGCTAACTAATATGATTGTTCTCATAATATAAACTCCGACAGGGCCGATTTATTGCCCTCGCGGGCCCGAATAATCTCAAAAAGCTCACTTGAGCATGTCGAGAAATTCCTGCTCGCTGACGACAGGCACACCGAGTTTCTGCGCTTTTTCGAGCTTTGACGGGCCCATGTTCTCGCCGGCGAGGATAAAAGATGTCTTTTTCGAGACCGAGCCGACGTTTTTGCCGCCGTTGTTTTCGATCATCTCTTTGTATTCGTCGCGGCTGTGGAGCGAAAAGACGCCGCTGACTACTATCGATTTGCCTTCGAGGCGTGTCGAGCGCTCTGCACTGTCGTCGCGGGTCATAGCCATTGTAACGCCGGCCTCGCGCAGCCGTTCTATTATCTCGCGGTTGATTGCGTGGGAGAAATAATCGGTTATCGAGGCTGCGATGCCGGGGCCGATGTCGTTGATTGCCGTCAGCTCGGCTTCGCTCATCGACATGAGCCGGTCGATGTCGCCGACGGCTCGGGCAAGGTGCTTGCTGACCGTTTCTCCGACCTGAGGAATCGACAGCGCGTAGATTACGCGGTCGAACCCGACATTCTTGCTTGCCTCGACGCCGTCGAGGATGCGCTGTGCTGTCCGGGGGCCCGATCCGGGAATGCTGATGATGTCGTCGGCTTTCAGAGAGTAGAGGTCGGCGATGTTTCTGATGTAACCGCGCTCGAAAAGTTCCCGCGACATTTCCTCGCCGATTCCGTCGATGTTCATCATTCGGCGCCCGACGAAATGTTCGATGCGGCCTATCTGCTGCGGCGGGCAGCCGTAGCGGTTGGGGCATACCCAGGCTGCCTCTCCTTCGACTCTGACGAGCGGCGTTCCGCAGGCCGGACAATGGCTCACAAAGCGCACGGGCTCGGCGCCTTCGGTCCGTCGGGAAAGGTCGACGCCGGTAATTTTCGGAATAATTTCGCCCCCTTTCTCAACCCACAGCCAGTCACCTTCGTGGATGTCGAGGTTGCGGATTATGTCTTCGTTATGGAGCGACGCGCGTTTGACGATGGTGCCCGAAAGGAGCACCGGCTCGAGATTCGCCACCGGGGTTATTATTCCGAGTCGCCCAACCTCGAACGAAACGAACCGCAGTGGGGTCAGGGCGCGTTCGGCCGGAAATTTGTAGGCTATGGCCCAGCGCGGAGATTTCGCGGTGAACCCAAGGTTGAGCTGCTGCCGCAGCGAATTGACCTTGAAGACGAGGCCGTCGGTGGCCACGGGTAGTTCTTTGCGGGCCGTGTCCCAGTGGCGGATATATTCGTCGATTTCGTCGATGGAGGTCATTAGTTTCATCGCCGGCGACACCTTGAAACCCCATGAACGGGCCGCTTCCATGTTCTGATAATGGTTGCCGAAAGGAAGATTGTCGCTCAGAAGATAGTAGAAGCGTGCGTCGAGGCCGCGTCGGGCCACGATCTTAGGGTCGAGAGTCTTGAGGGTTCCGGCAGCGGCGTTGCGCGGATTGGCGAAAAGAGGCTCTTCGTTGAAAGCCCGTTCGGCATTCAGCCGGTCGAAAGCTTTCCAGGGCAGGAGCACCTCGCCGCGAATCTCGAACTCGTCGGGCCATCCGCTTCCGCGCAGCTGCAGCGGTATCGACGGAATAGTCTTTATGTTGTCGGTCACCACGTCGCCTTTCTCGCCGTCGCCGCGGGTTACGGCCCTGACCAGACGGCCGCCTTTATAGATAAGCGAAATCGACGTGCCGTCGAACTTCAGCTCGCCGACAATGTCGAGCCGTTCGCCGGCCAGAGCGTCGCGCACGCGCCTCTCCCAGTCGTCGACTTCTTCGATAGAATAGGTGTTTGCCAGCGACAGCATCGGCCTGACGTGGGCGACCTGCTCGAAGCTGCGGTTGAGGTCGCTGCCGACGCGCTGGGTCGGCGACAGTGGGTCGAATTCTTCGGGATGTTCCTTCTCGAGTTGTTCGAGCTCTTTGAGAAGCATATCGAACTCGCGGTCGGAGATTGTCGGCGAGTTCTCGACATAGTAGGCGTGGTTATGGCCGTTTATCTCGTCGCGCAGGGCGGCGATACGGGCGTGGGCGTCGGAGGGTGTTGTCATCGGGCAAAATCAGTTTTGACAAAATTACGAAAAAATTGTCAGAGGATGGCGGCCAGCTCGAAGAGATTGCGGTAGTAGTCGGCTTTCTTCTCGAGTTTCATGGGGTAGGCGCGCGATGTCGAGGGCATGCGGGCTATCGTTATCGGGCGATCTCCGAGCTTTATATTGACGGTGGCGCCCATTTTCGGGACTTCGGTCGAGGTTTGCTCGGCAACGACTTCCGAGGCTTTTATTCCGGCAGGAGCTATGAAGCGGCAGTCGGGCATAGTGGCGACGAGAGCGGGGATGTCGCGCTGCTCGACGATCTCGAGGAATTTGTCGGAGGCGTTGCCGGCGAGGCGTCTGATGGCGAGGCCGGTGTCGCTCAGGGCGATATGGCGTTCGGTCAGCAGCTGTTTTATTTCGTCGAGGCGGTAGCCGGTGAGGTCGGGCGTCAGTAGCGCGTTTTTGTCGCCTTTGAAAATAAGGCCCATGATGCGCCAGAAGTCGTTGATTCGGTTGGGGTAGTAGAAGTCCATCGCCCAGCGGCTGCGCGCCGGAGGAAAGGTGCCGACGAACAAAACGACGGCGCCGTCGGGAGTAAACGGTTCCCAAGGGTGGTGTTCAACGGGTTGTTCCATAGTATGTCAGATAATTATTTGCGGCCGAAATCGGCGGGTATCTCGCCCCATTCCTCGGTGTTCCACTTCAGGATGGGGTTCATTACGGTGTGTGTGGCGAGCCAGGCCTCGGCGCGGGCTATCATGTCGCGCAGAGGGGCGTTGGCGGCGGTAGGTGTCAGATTTGTGTTGGCTTTTTTCTTCCGCACCCAGCTCTGGCCGGTGCGTGAATCGGAGTAGACGGGCACCTCATGGCGGCCGAGCTTGTCGAGCCACGCCAGAGCATGGACAAGGGCCAGAAATTCTCCGATATTGTTTGTTCCTTCGGCGAGCGGGCCGACGTGGAAAAGTTCCTGTCCGGTCATCACGGCTACGCCGCGGTATTCCACCGGGCCCGGATTGCGGCTGCAGGCGGCGTCGACGGCGATGGCGTCGGGGCGCATTCCGGGAATGAATGCCGGATCGGTTTTGGGCTTGGCCTGCCGGGCCATGCCGCGGAAGATGGCGAGATGGTCGGCCGGGTTGCCCCGATATGCCTCGATGGCTTCCTCGCGGGAGTTGAAGCTCTTGTAGCGGGCGTCTTTGTAGCCTTTGACCTGTTGAAGGCAGTCTTCCCACGAGTCGAAGACGCCTGTCTCGACGCCGTTCCAGACAACATAGTATTTCTTAGGCATCAGCTCAGCGAGAGGTAGATTGATATATCGACGGGACGCATGCCGGCGGCTTTCGCAATCTGCTGGTTGACAACACGTCCGAGGTATGTCACCACGGCGGTTCTCAGTCCGCGGTGGCCGTTGAGCGCGTCGGAAAGCGACCTGAAGGCAAACATGCGCTCAAGGGTGGTGAGCAATGTGTCGCTCATTGCCATGGCGGCTGTGCGCGGCACGAGGCTTCCCGGGTTTGTCAGGGCCACGCGCTGCGAGCAGCGGCGCGCTTCGGCAATTGCCGCGCGGTTGTTGACGTCGATTGCGGGCAGCGACGGGAATGAGGCGCCCGGCATTGACGAGAGGTCGACGATGACGACGCCGGTTTTCATCAGGCTGACGGCGTCGGTGCCGAGGATGACATCTTGCGAGGGAGCGGCTGCGACTATGACGTCGGCGCTCCGCAGGGCATTGCTTACGACGTGGGGATGGAGAGACGAGGCAACTACCCATTGTCCGAGTTCGCTGACGCTGCGCCGGAGGCGGTAGACGTCGTTGTCGAACATTCTGACCGTGGCGCCAAGGCCGTTGGCTGCGCGCGCGGCCGAACAGGCGGCTATGCCGGAGCCGATGACGACAACTTCACAGGCAACAATTCCGGCTACGCCCCCGAGCAGGATTCCCTTTCCGGCAGGATCGGCCAGCTGCATCGCCGCGACGGTCATTGCCGCGCGGCCGTCGATTTCGGCGAGAATGTCGCCGAAAGGGCGGTTGCCTTCCGAGTCTTCGATAAGGTCGAGCGCAAGGGTGGTTATATGTCGCTGAAGCAGAGGGGCGACTGTATCGGCATTCTGCATCTCGGGATGGAGCAGCGTCAGCAGGAGGCTTCCGCGCCGCATATTGCTGACATCACGCGGGCGCAGCGGCGCCATTGACACAACGATATCGCAGCCGAGAGCCTCGTCGCGGCTGACGATGAAGGCTCCCTGACGGGTGTAGCGGTTCTCGGGATAGTTGAGCGCGGCGGCAGCTCCTTGCTCGATCTTTATGACAAAGCCGCGTTCGGCAAGCCGGGTCACGCCTTCGGGCGTCAGGGGGAACCGGCGTTCTTCTCCGCAGGAGCTTGCCGGAAGACCGATTGTCAGGCGCCGGCGAAGGGTGGCTGCCATGTCGGGCGCCGGTTTTGTCGTGTAGGCTTGCTTTTCCACAGCTTCAGTAATGGTCAGTTTATATGAAATGATTCGATGAATCGGTTTGCCGACAGTTCGATCTGTTCGAGAGTCTCGAGCAGGTCGCCTGAGAATGTCGCTTTAGCCTCTGAGTAGTAAGGCTCGCGCTCGGCGAAGAGTCTGCCGACGAAGGTTTCCAGCGAACTGTCGTCGAGTCCCGACAGTAGCGGGCGCGATCTGCGTCCGGCCTTGAGCCGCCGCAAAAGCAGGTCGCGCGAGGTGTTGAGATAGACGGTAAGCCCGCGGCTGTTCATCAGCTCCATGTTGTCGGCGTATGATGGAACGCCTCCGCCGCAGGCCACGACGATGTCTTCGCCATTGCTGACCTCTTCGAGAAGGCGCCGCTCGATCCGGCGGAAATGTTCTTCGCCATCTTCTTTGAAAATGGTGCTTATCGTGCGGTGGCAGCGGGCCTCTATCAAGGTGTCGAGGTCGACGAACCGCAACGAAGTCATCGCCCCGAGCGCACGCCCGAGCGTCGACTTGCCGCAGCCCATAAAGCCAATTAGAAATATTGGACGCATGACGATTGAAATTAGAGAGGCCGACCGCAGAGGCTTAATCATTTAAGCCGAAAAATCGCTTTCCCATGGCAAGCAGAGAAAGTAACGACGACACTGCCTTTGACAGTTGCTTCTGTTTGCAAATATACAAATTATTTTCAATTCGGTTACATTTTCGATACAAAAAACTTGAATCGTCATTGAAAACGATGGCAGCCGACCCGTTTCCGGATCAGCTGCCAGAGAGCCGCGAGTGGGACTCGAACCCACGACCTTTTCGTTACGAATGAAATGCTCTACCAACTGAGCTATTGCGGCTTGGTTTTGCGGTGCAAAGATACTAATTATTTATTGTCTGCAAACTATAAGTAAACAGAATTTTTGAATTTTTCAGATCGAGAATGCCCATCGACGGCCTGTTTACGTAAGGCGTAACGCTTGCAACTGTCAGTTGCTGGCTCATCGACATGTTATAGTAATAGTAATAATAGTAGTAGTTGTTGCTTGTCGCATTGCTCTCGAAGCCTATTGTTACCGGGCAGATGGTGAAGTTCATGTCGTCGTCGGTAATCTCTTCTTTGTCGAGTAGCGACAGTATGTAGTCGCGCATCTCGCTGAACACGTAGCGATGGTTGAACGAGTCGTAGGTGGCGTAGAAAGAGGTTGTGTCGTTGGGGAGCTTGCTGCGGGCGAAGAAGTCGTCTTTCTCGGATGTTTTAACAAGAAGGACTGTCGGGGGCGGCGTGAGTCCGTAGCTGTTTGTGATGTCGAGCGTCGGAATCTCAAGCGACACGGTGTTTATAATCGAAAGCAGAGTTTTCTCGCTGCGGTATTTCTCGATCATCTCGCGTGCGGGGAAGCGGACTTCGACGTCGTAGCCTGTCGGAGCGGCAATGACAGCCTGTTCGGCGGCCTGTGCGCTCAGCTCGGGCGATACGTTATAGCGCATGTTGTTGTTCGTGACGATTTCGGGGGTCACGGCGAGATATGCTGCTGAGTTGTAGACGGTTGTGTCGCGGTCGGTCTCGTCGTCGCGATAGGTGCGATGGAAATAGAGGGTTATGGCTGTCGAGTCGATCTGCGCCACGCGGCCGCTGCCGAATGATGTTCTGATATAGAAGCCTTTGAACCATTGTGAGAATGCGCCGGGTGTGGCGAATGTCTCGGGCGATTCTTTGTATTTGGCAAGAAGCTCGGCGCCGAAGCTGTTCGGCAGATCGATATTGATAAGGCGGAATTTGCGCTTTTGCTCGGTTGGGCTGAGGCCGGCGGCTGTGGCAGTGTATGTTGCCGTTGCATAGGGGGTCGGCTCGTAATATCCGGCAGGATTGAAGTCGCTGAATATCGGAGCGGGGAGGTCGCGTGTCAGGCGGTGGACGGCTATCCCCATAGGCATCAGCGAGTCGCCGACGTATCCGCCGAGCGGCATACGCATGACAAGGCGCACGGAATCAAGGTCGACGTCGGTATAGGGAATGGTCTGGCTGGGCATGAACTGGGTTACTACGTCGCTCGAGAAAGAGCCGTAGCCTTCGGCGTCGATATTTCCCAGGAGCTGGAGTATTGTTCTCGACTGAACTCTTCCGGAGGCGACGGAGTGGCCTGTCAGTGTGAAAGAGTCGTCGACTACGATCTTGACCTGATCCTGGATCAGGGAGGAACCGATTGTCGAGGTATCGTCGTCGCACGCGCTGACTAAAGCTGACAGGGCTGCCACGAACAGAAATACCTTTATGAGGCGTTTCATTGTTTAAAGCGAGTTATAGAAATCGACATAGGCGCGGGCGGCTTCGGCGGGGTCGTCGTGGTAGTCGAGGACGGGGCGTCCGAGGCTGTGGGCATAGTCGAGCAGGGCCGGATCGGTGTCGGGCACTCCGGCGACAACGCCGTCGGCATATTCGATGGCTATGCGCATCAGCTCGTTGAATCCGACCGGGGGTGTTGCTATGGACTTTATGTTGTCGGCCGAAATGCCGTCGGTAATGATTTTCTCAGCAAAGCGCTCGGCCAGAGGGGCGAGCAGTTCGTCGGGAGAAGTTATTGTCACAACTACTTTCGAGTCGCGGAAGGCGGGATCGTCGTTGTAGCTTTTTTTGAGCAGAAGAGGGGCGAGGGCTGAAAGCCATCCTGTGCAGTGGATTACTTCGGGGGCCCAGCGTAGTTTTTTGACGGTCTCGACAACGCCGCGCACAAAGAATATCGCGCGTTCGTCGTTGTCGCCGAGGCTTGTGCGTGTTTCGAGCTCTTTTATCGGGCTGCGGCTGAAATAGTCGTCGTTGTCAATGAAATAGACCTGCATGCGTGTGGGCTGCAGGGTGGCGACTTTGATAATCAGAGGATGGTCGGTGTCGTCGATTATGATATTCATGCCGCTGAGGCGAATCACTTCGTGGAGCTGGTTACGGCGTTCGTTGATAGAGCCGTATTTCGGCATGAAAGTACGCACCTCAAAGCCTTGTTCCTGAACTCCTTGGGGGATCAGTCGACTGCGGAGCGAGCCATGGTTTTCGGCAACGTAGGGCGAGATTTCCTGAGAAATATAGAGGATTTTTCGTTTCTCCATTGATGCAATATTGCTATTATTTCGCAAAGTTACGCTTTTTTCCTGATAAATGCAAACCTCGTGTGCGGTTTGCATGCGCGTTCAAAAGCTAAGCGCGGAGTGTCTCGTCGACAATCCGCGCTTTAAGAATTACTATTTTACAACCTTTGTAAGTCGTGTTAGTTCTTGGGTATAGATTTGTATATTGAACCGCCGTCAGGCGGTACGGTTTTCACGCTTGCAAAGGTAGTGCGCAGTTATTACAATCGTGTGACATCTGTGAGACAATGTTGTGAAAATAGCCGTTCTTCGCGTTTTTATTTCATCAGCGACAGAAATGCGGCGGGAATGCCGGTCGAGAAGTCCATCGGACGACGCGAGTTCGGATGGACGAACTTCAGCGTGCGGGCGTGGAGAGCGAGCCGGTGGATGGGGGAGGTAGCAGCTCCGTAGCGGCGGTCACCTGCGATCGGATGGCCGAGATCTTTCATGTGGACTCGAATCTGGTTCTTGCGGCCCGTGTCGAGGCTCAGTTCGACGAGTGTGTGGCCGTGAGCGCGGTCGAGAACGCGATAGCGCGTGACAGCAAGCTTGCTGTCGGCGTTGACGGGGCGTGGAGTAGAATAGACTTCATGTTCGGCGTTCTCGTTGAGGTAAGAGCGGATGGTTCCCTCGTCATCCTCGATATATCCCTCGACAACCGCAACGTAGGTGCGTTCGAGAACCATGTTGTTCCAGTTGTGCTGCATGGTCTCTTTGGCCTGTTGGTTCTTGGCGAACATCATCAGGCCTGAGGTATCGCGGTCAAGACGGTGGACGATGAAGATTTTGTTCCGTGGATTGCTCCATTTGACGTAGTCGCGCAAGATCGAGTAGGCGGTTCCCTCCTTTATCTTGTCGGTTCCCATTGAGAGTAGTCCGTAGCCTTTGTCGACAACAATAATGTCGTCGTCTTCAAAGACAAGACGCAGCCGGCGGTTACGGAATGTCAGGAATGGTCGCACGAGGTTGACCTTCACTTCGTCGCCGGCCGATAGTTCGGTGTCGAACTGGCGCGTCGGCGCGCTGTTGACAGCTACCTGATCGTGGGCGAGCAGTTCCTTGATGTTTGTGCGTTTGCGCTGTGGCATCGCCTCGATCAGGAAGTCGAGCAGACGTGTGGGGCCTTCAGGCCTGTATGTTTCAATGACGTCGGGCACGAAAAGACCTTTTCTCGTGCCCGGCTTGTGGTTTAACGGACGTGGCATATCGTCATCATGATTTTTTCTGGCGGGTGGCGCGCCCTTTGGCTTTTGATTTCGGAGCGGGCTGTGAGGCGATTATTTCGCGTGCCTGTTCAAGAGTGAGTTCGGCGGGATTCTCGACGGTCTTCGGAATTTTGTAGTTAGCTTTTTTATAAGCGATGTAAATTCCATAGCGGCCGTTCAGAATCTGAAGATCGGGTTCTTCGTCGAATGTCTTGATGATCTTCTTGGCGTCGGCATCACGCTTGGCCTTGATTAGTTCGATGGCTTCGTCGAGGGTTATCGATGTCGGGGAGAGCTCTTTGGGAATAGACACGAATTTCGACGCATGGCTGATATAGGGGCCGAAGCGTCCGATCGCAGCTTTGACCGGCTTGTCTTCGAACAGACCGAGCTCACGGGGCAGGTCGAAAAGCTTGAGAGCTTCTTCGAGGGTGATGTCGAACACGCTCTGCTCTTTGCGAAGCGAAGCGAAGCGCGGTTTTGCCTCGCCCTGGGCATTGCCGATCTGGACGACGGGGCCGTAGCGGCCGATCTTGACGCTTACGGGCTCGCCTGTGGCAGGGTCGGTTCCGAGCATTCGTTCGCCGACGCGATGTTCTGTGCGGGTGTCTTCCGCTTTTACAACCTCGGGATGGAAGAGTGCATAGAACTGCGATATTTCGTCGTTCCAGTTGCATTTTCCTTCGGCGATGAGGTCGAATTTACCTTCGACACGGGCTGTGAAATCGTAGTCGAGGATGTCGGGGAAGTTTGCTGTCAGATAGTCGTTGACGACGATGCCGGTGTCGGTAGGGATAAGCTTGCCTTTGTCGGCGCCGTATTGCAGCGAGGCTGTCTGTTCGCCTATTTTGCCGCTGTTTCCGTCGAGAGTGAGGATCGTGTAGGGACGTTTCACGCCCGGTTTTTCGCCTTTCTCGACATATTCACGCTGCTGTATGGTGGAAATTGTCGGCGCGTAGGTCGACGGGCGTCCGATTCCGAGCTCTTCGAGCTTTTTGACGAGCGTGCCTTCGTCGTAACGCGGAGGCTGACGCTTGAAGCTTTCAGTGGCGGTGATGTCTTCGGGCTTCAAAGTGTCGCCTGTTTTCATCGGCGGCAACAGGGTCTCGTCGGCTGTGTCGTCATTTTCGCTGTCGGACTGGAGCGGTGTCTTCGATGCATAGACGCGCATGAAACCGTCGAATTTCACAACCTGGCCCTGAATGTTGAAATGCTCCTGACGCTCGGAATTGCCGGAGATTCTGACGGTGATGGTAGTCTTTTCAAGCTCGGCGTCGGCCATCTGGCTTGCAACGGCGCGTTTCCATATCAGGGCGTAGAGGCGCTTTTCGCGGTCGGTTCCGTCGACGGTCGTCTTGTTGATATATGTCGGGCGGATTGCCTCGTGGGCTTCCTGCGCACCTTTGCTGGAGGTGTGGAAGTGGCGCGCATGGGCGTAACGCTCTCCCAGCGATCCGGTAATTTCGGCGGCAATGGCATTCATGGCCATCGACGAGAGGTTCAGCGAGTCGGTTCGCATATATGTAATGTGTCCCGCCTCATAGAGCCGCTGGGCGACCATCATAGTCTGGCTTACGGTCATTCCGAGCCGCCGCGATGCTTCTTGCTGGAGAGTGGAAGTGGTGAAGGGCGGTGCAGGCGACCTCTTCACCGGACGAACCTGAACATCGGAGACTTCGAAACGGGCGCCGGCGCAGGCTTCGAGGAATTCTTCGGCGGCTTTGCGCGTAGGCAGTGTGCGCGACAGTTCGGCTCGCACAGCTTTTCCGTCGGGCGCGAAAAAGCGTGCGGTCACGCGCCAGTGGGCTTCGGTCTCGAAGTTCTTGATTTCAGCCTCGCGTTCGCATATCAGACGCACTGCAACGCTCTGGACGCGACCGGCGCTGAGGGCCGGTTTGATTTTTTTCCAGAGAACGGGCGAAAGCTCGAAGCCGACGATGCGGTCGAGCACGCGGCGAGCCTGCTGGGCGTCGACGCGGTTGAGATCGATTGTGCGCGGATTCTCCAGCGCATTGTGGATTGCCTCGGGGGTAATCTCGTGGAATACGATGCGCCGCGTTGTGGACGGGTCAAGTCCGAGCACCTCAGCAAGATGCCAGGCTATGGCCTCACCCTCGCGGTCTTCATCGCTCGCGAGCCAGACCGTCTCTGCCTCCTTTGCGGCTTTGCGCAGGTCGCGGACAATGTTTTTCTTGTCTTCGGGAATCTCGTAGATGGGTTCGAAATTCCCCTGCTTGTCGACAGAGATGTCGCGTTTGCGCAGGTCGCGTATATGGCCTATACTGGCCATTACCTTGAAATCTTTTCCGAGGAAACCCTCGATAGTCTTGGCCTTCTCAGGCGACTCTACAATTATCAGGTTCTTCATTTACAGCATTGTTGGACGAGTGTCGTCGAAAGCCGCTGTCGCGGCACAAGCCTGAGGCCGCTGCCGCCCGGTGGCGGAGCAGCCTCGCGGGTAAGGGGGAATGTTAATCTTTCATGTTGTGGAAGACGTTCTGAACGTCTTCGTCGTCTTCGAATTTCTCGAGAAGTTTCTCGATCTTCTCGCGCTGTTCGTCGGTGACCTCCTTGAGATCGTTGGGGATGCGCTCGAATTCGGCGGAGATAATCTCGAAACCGTGTTCCTCGAGGTATTTCTGAATGTTATTGAACTCTTCGAAAGCACCGTAGATGTCGACTTCCTCTTCGTCGGCCTCGATTTCATCGACGCCATAGTCGATAAGTTCGAGCTCGAGATCTTCGAGCGATATGTCTTCGCGGGGTTTTACCTTGAACACGCTCTTGTGGTCGAAAAGGAACGAAAGCGAGCCCTGAGTTCCGAGCGTGCCGCCATGTTTGGTGAAGTATGAGCGGACGTTGGCGACGGTGCGGGTGTTGTTGTCGGTAGCGGCTTCGACAACGATTGCAATGCCGTATGGCCCGTAGCCTTCGTAGACGATTTCCTTATAGTCGCCCGACTCTTTGTCGGTAGCTTTCTTGATGGCGCGCTCAACAGTGTCTTTGGGCATATTGGCGGCCTTTGCGTTCTGCATGAGCACACGAAGGCGCGGGTTGGTGTCGGGGTCGGGACCGCCTGCCTTGACGGCGATTGTGATTTCCTTACCGATGCGCGTGAAGGTGCGCGACATATTGCCCCAGCGTTTCAGCTTGCGAGCTTTGCGATATTCAAATGCTCTTCCCATTGTTGGAATTGATTATAATTGTTGTTGATGATTTCGGAGGTCAGGCTCAGCGGAGCTCGGCGTGGAGCTCGCGCTTGAGATTGGCGATGATCTTGTTCATGACGGCGTCGATCTGCTTGTCGTTGAGCGTTTTTTCGTCGTCCTGAAGTGTCATTGAGATCGCGTATGACTTTTTGCCGGCGGGCAGGTTCTTGCCCTCGTAGACGTCGAAGAGTTCTACGGCGCGGAGCAGTTTCTTCTCGCTCCTGCCGACTACGGTCTCGATCATTGCCATTGTGACGTCGTTGCTGACCAGCAGGGCCAGATCGCGCTTGACAGGATGGGTCTTCGGGGGCATTGTGGCGCTTACGTTATGTCCGATTGACAGGTTCGCCAGCTCGTTCCAGCGCAGATCGGCGTAGGCCACGGACTGGGAGATCTCGAAGCGTTTGAGCAGAGGGGCGCTGAGAATTCCCATTGTTCCGAGTAACTTTCCGGAACGGGTTGTCAGTGACAGCGATGCCTCGAAGTCGGGGGTAGGCTCGGCGTCGGGAGTGAGCTGGACGGCATGGCTGTCGATGCCCATGCGGGTCAGTATGTTGAGCACGGCTGCTTTCAGGTCGAAGAAACTCGAAGGCTCGGCCTGACGGGCCCAGTTGCCGTGGCGTATATTGCCGGTCAGCCAGAGTGCGAGGCGGGCTTCCTCGCGATAAGGCGCAAGGGGAGCCTCGGCGGTCGAGGTTACGGCGGGATTGTTGAAGTAGACGTTGCCGAACTCATAGAAGGCGAGGTCGGGACGGCGCCGATTGATATTGCGTCCGAGGCTTTCGAGTCCCCCGTAGAGCAGTGTCTGGCGCATGACGCCGAGATCCTGACTCAGCGGATTGAGCAGGGCCACGCAGCGGTCGAGAGGCATTGCGGCGTTGTCGGTATAGTATTTGACCGACGTCAGCGAATTGTTGAGAATCTCGTTGAAGCCCTCGCCGGTCAGCTGTTCGCTGATACGGCGGCGCAGCTCGTTGTCGAGATCGGTATGGGTTTTGTAGCTCAGTGAGGCGTGGAGACGCGATTCGAATTCGACGTTGTTGTAGCCGTAGATTCTGAGGATGTCCTCAATGACGTCGCACGGACGGCGGACATCGACGCGGTAGGTGGGAACTTCGAGGTCGAGTTCTCCCTCGCGGCGCGAGGCTATGGCAATTTCGAGCAGGCCGAGAATCTTGTCGACAGTGTCGTGGCCGATCTTTTTGCCTATGAGGCGGTCGACCGAGTCGTAACTGAGGGTGACGGGGTATGGCGCTACCGGAGCAGGATATATGTCGCAGACGGGGCCGCAGATTTCACCTCCGGCAATCTCTTTGACGAGCATGGCGGCGAGCTTGAGGGCATACATTGTGCCGTTAGGGTCGACACCGCGCTCATAGCGGAAGCTGGCGTCGGTCTGGAGGCCGTGGCGGCGCGCGGTCTTGCGTATGTCGGTCGGGTTGAAGCAGGCGCTCTCGATGAATATGTCGGTTGTCGTCTCCGTCACGCCGCTGTCCATTCCGCCGAATACACCGGCGATACACATCGGTTCACGCCGGCCGTTGCAGATGCAGAGGTCACGCTCGTCGAGTTTGCGCTCGACTCCGTCGAGCGTGGTGAACGGTGTGCCTGTCGGGCATTGCGCTACGATGATTTTTCCTCCTTCGATTTTGTTGAGATCGAAGCAATGGAGCGGCTGGCAGAAGGCGTGGAGGATATAGTTAGTTATGTCGACAATGTTGTTGATCGGGCGCACTCCGATAGCCGACAGACGTGTGCGGAGCCATTCGGGGCTTTCGCCGACCCTGACGCCGCGCACGGTTATTCCCGAGTAACGCGGACAGGCTTTTGCGTCGGCGACCTCAACGGCGATGCCTCCGTCGGGGTGGTCGAGGGCGAATCCGTCGACCGACGGGCGGTGGAGCTGACGTGCGGTGCGGTGCATGGACATCCATGCCGCCAGATCGCGGGCGACGCCATAGTGGCTTGCGGCGTCGATGCGGTTCGGGGTGAGGTCGACTTCGAGGACGTAGTCGCTCGTCAGTCCGTAGTATTCGGCTGCGGGAGTGCCCGGACGGATGTCGTCGGAGATGACAATGATACCGTCGTGGCTTGTGCCGACGCCGATCTCGTCTTCTGCGCATATCATGCCGAACGATTCAACGCCGCGAATCTTTGATTTTTTGATCTTGAACTCCTTGTCGCCGTCGTAGAGAGTGGTGCCGACGGTAGCCACTACCACAGTCTGGCCCGCTGCGACATTCGGTGCGCCGCAGACAATCTGAGTGGCCTGTCCGTCGCCGAGGTCTACGGTTGTAATGTGCAGGTGATCGCTGTCGGGATGAGCCTCGCAGGTCAGCACCTTTCCGATGACGAGACCGCGGAGGCCTCCGCGAATCGATTCGACTTCTTCGACGGAGCCTGTTTCGAGGCCTATCGACGTCAGTGCGTCGGCAACCTCTTCGGCGGGCATTTCTATATCGAGATATTCTTTGAGCCAGTTCAGTGAGATATTCATCGTTGGGATGGGTTGGATGGGAATAGTGACTTTTCGGCCGCAAAGTTACACAATAATATATGAAAGCGCCAAAAAAAGTTTCTTTGGCGCCGGATTGGCCACGCCGCTGATGCTTCGGACACTTTTCGGTTGGATATTTGTTTGGATTTATTAACTTTGCGGACGTATAAACTTTAAATCTATCACATACTCATGAAAAAATCTATTTTTGCAGTTATTTTATCGTTTGTATCGGTTTCGTCGGCATCGGCTATCGGGCCCGACGTTTTCAACCATATCGGATTTGGTGCCAGCGTTGGCCTGACCGGCATAAGCATCGAGGCTGCCACTCCGATCACACGCTTCGTGCAGATGCGCGCGGGTGTGTCGATAATGCCCGGCATTAAGTTCGGCGTTCATGACATCGATGTCAACTATACGTCGCCCTTAAACACTCAGGAGTCGACGACTGTTGATCTGGACGGCAATCTGAAACGTGTTCAGGGACAGGTTATTTTCAATGTCTACCCCATACCGATGAAGTCGCTGTATGTTGCTGTGGGTGCATATTTCGGCGGCTCGACAATTGTCGACATCAAGGGGAGCAGTCCTGCTCTTGCGGGCATGAACGAAGCCGAAGTGGAAATCGGTGACTATACTCTTCCGGTTGACAATGAAGGCAACGTCAACGGCGGCATCAAGGTCAATGGCTTCCGTCCGTATTTCGGCTTAGGCTGGGGACGGGCAGTGCCGGGAAAACTGGTGAATTTCGAAGTGGAACTCGGCGTGCAGATACATGGAACGCCGAAACTCTATACTGATTCCGGGGAAATCGGCGTAAGCACTGATTTTGGCGACGACACTTTCCAGAAAATTATGGATAAGGTCAAAGTCTATCCGAACCTCGCGTTCAGAGTTAATTTCCGCGCTTATTAAACTATTTTTCTATGAAAAGAATTCTGATTGCCGGCTTTATGGCTGCCGTGGCCGTCACGGCTTCGGCTCAGGTTCCGGCTGACCTTACGGTGAAGATTCCCGACTGGAAGCAGGTCGCTTTTTCGCGCGCGGAGGACGCGCGGGTGTATAAGACGGCGTCAAATGCGGCCCCGTTCTGCGTTTATAATCCCAAGTCGTTCGACGGCGAGGGGAGCCCGACGAAGGTTGCCTATTGGGGAAAGGGTGGCAACGGCTTGCATGAACTGCGTTTCCGAGGCACGACTCCAGTTGTTGGCCAGACGACGGGATGGCTTAACCTCTATAGGGTAGGGCCTAAGCAGAGCGACGGATGGGTTATGGCAAATGTTGTCAATGTGGCCGACAAGGTCGATATTACCCCGCAGCTTATCGCCGAGGACCCGGGTCTGAAGGATTTCTACGGGCTGACGGTGTTTATGTTGTATCACGCCGACGAGCAGACTGCCGACATTTTCTTCGGGCGCCTTGACAACGGCATGCTGGGATTTCCTTATGCCGTAGAGTCGGTGACTTTCAGCGACTCGGAAGATGGGAAATGCTCTCTCGGGGAGAACGATGATTATGTCTATATTAATCTGACTCCGGAGCAGAAAGGGCAGGGGGGAGTCCCGGTCATGAAGCTGATTCCCGACGATGTCATAGCGCAGCTGGCCGATATGGCGCAGCCGGTGGAGCGGCCTCTTGCACTCGTGCTGACGACGTCAGGCGTCGCTATGACTGATCTCTGAATCTGCACTGACAGCCAGCGGGGCTATTGCGCGAGCGCCCCCGGTGGTCAGAAATACTACACAGCGGGCAATCTCGGCGGGTGACAGTCTGTCGGGATTGACGCTGTGGTGTCCGTTATGGTTTGTCGGGGAGCCCACATAGACGTCGGCCTGAAGTGCCGGCATATTGATTGCAACCGATGAGCCTGTCGAGCCGTAGCGCGCTGCGAAGTGCCCACGGGCATTGGTTGTATCGGGGTCGAAGACGGCGCCTGAGGCTCCGGCGAGGTTCATAGCGTCGCGCCTGCTACAGTTTTCGACTGTGAAATATACTGGCCGGCTGTCGGCAGTAAGGCTGCTGACGATGGCGGCGACAACGGGTGTCAGCTCGTCGGCTGCGACGAACACGGGCTCTCCGGTCTGGCGGCGCGGCAGCGAAAGACGTCGCCGCGACACTGGGCCGCGGCGATAGTCTTCCATTTTCTTTTCGAGATAGTTGTCGGCCATCGCTGTCACTCCATGAGTTTGCGATAGCGTCGGCGCACGGGTTCTTTGCCTCCGTTGTGGGCGCGTTTGAATTCTTCGTAGTCGCTGTAGGAGCCTTCGTAGAAAACAACGTTGCCTTCGCCTTCGAACGAGAGGATATGGGTGCAGATTCGGTCGAGGAACCAGCGGTCGTGGCTGACGACAACGGCGCATCCGGCGAAGTCGTCGAGACCTTCTTCGAGGGCGCGAAGGGTGTTGACGTCGATGTCGTTGGTAGGCTCGTCGAGAAGAAGCACGTTGCCTTCCTGTTTCAGTGCCATGGCAAGGTGCAGACGGTTCCGCTCACCGCCGCTGAGCACTCCGATTTTCTTCTCCTGATCAGCGCCGGTGAAGTTGAAGCGCGACAGATAGGCACGGGCGTTGATGTCGCGGCCGCCCATGCGGAATGTCTCGGTGCCCTGACTTATGACCTCATACACGGTTTTGTCGGGCAGAAGGTCGTGGTGGGTCTGGTCGACGTATGCGATTTTCACTGTTTCGCCGACATCGAAGGTTCCGGCGTCAGGAGTCTCCTGACCCATGATGAGTCGGAAAAGGGTCGTCTTTCCGGCTCCGTTGGGCCCGATGACGCCGACGATGCCGTTGGGGGGCAGCACGAAGTTGAGGTTGTCGAAGAGCTGTTTCTTTCCGAAAGATTTTGCCAGTCCATGGGCTTCGATGACCTGATTTCCGAGGCGCGGGCCGTTGGGAATGAAGATCTCGAGCTTCTCTTCACGTGCCTTCTGATCTTCGTTGAGAAGTCGGTCGTAACTGTTGAGTCGGGCTTTTCCTTTTGCCTGACGGGCTTTCGGAGCCATACGCACCCATTCGAGCTCGCGTTCGAGAGTCTTGCGGCGTTTCGACGCCTGTTTCTCTTCCTGAGCCATGCGCTTGGTCTTCTGGTCGAGCCAGCTCGAATAGTTTCCTTTCCAGGGGATTCCCTCACCGCGGTCGAGTTCGAGGATCCAACCGGCCACATGGTCGAGGAAATAGCGGTCGTGGGTGATGGCGATGACAGTGCCGGGATATTGGCGCAGGTGCTGCTCAAGCCAGTCGATCGACTCGGCGTCGAGATGGTTGGTAGGCTCGTCGAGAAGCAGAATGTCGGGTTGCTGGAGAAGAAGACGGCAGAGCGCCACACGGCGGCGTTCACCTCCGGAGAGGGTGGCGATCGTCTGATCGTCGGGCGGACACTGGAGCGCGTCCATGGCGCGTTCGAGCTTGCTGTCGATATTCCAGGCGTCGGCGGCGTCGAGATGGTCCTGCAGTTCAGCCTGACGCGCGATAAGGGCCTCCATCTTGTCGGGGTCTTCGAGGACTTCGGGGTCGGCGAAAGCTTCGTTGACCTTGTCGAATTCGGCCAGCATGTCCATAACGGGCTTCACTCCCTCGCGCACAACTTCAATGACGGTTTTGTCGGGATCGAGCTGAGGATCCTGCTCGAGATAGCCGACAGTGTAGCCCGGCGAGAAAACAACCTCGCCCTGATAGCTCTTGTCGATTCCGGCTATAATCTTCAGCAGAGTCGACTTACCGGCGCCGTTGAGGCCGATAATGCCGATCTTGGCTCCGTAGAAGAATGAGAGATAGATATTTTTAAGGACTTGTTTCTGTGGTGGGTAGATTTTGCTTACGCCCACCATCGAGAAGATAATCTTTTTGTCGTCGGCCATAGAAATGGTTGATTATTGAGATTTCAAACTATCGGTTAATTGAAATTAATGGCGCATTCCGCCACGTTTTGGCTGGGCGTAGCGCACAGGATAGCCTGCGCGGATCTTGCCTTCGGCAAGGTTGCGCAGCTTATTGCGGATCAGCTGCTTGCGGATAGCAGAGATATGATCGGTATAGACCTTCCCCTCGAGATGGTCACATTCGTGCTGGACTATTCTTGCCAGAAAGCCTGAGATTTCCTCTTCGTGAGGCTCGAAATTCTCGTCGAGCCAGCTGAGCCTGATATGATGGACGCGCTTAACGGCCTCACTGAGTCCGGGAAGGCTCAGGCATCCTTCGTTGCAGGTTTCTTCGGGGCCGTCAAGCACCTCTATTTCCGGATTGACGAGAACCAGTTTCCGTCCCTTGCACCCGGGATCTTCGTCGCCCATGACGTCGGCGTCGATAACGACAAGGCGGATATTGCGTCCGATCTGCGGAGCTGCAAGACCGACTCCCTCAGAGGCATACATGGTTTCGAACATATCGGCTACAAGCTTTTTCAGCTCGGGATAGTCGCTCGGAACATCCTCGCTGATGCGGCGAAGCACTGGATGACCGTAGATATATATAGGTAATATCATTGCATTGATTTATATTGTTGGCTGTCAAGGAAGTCCGACAGGATAATTGTGGCTGCGATCTCATCGACAACAGCCTTGTTGCGTCGGCGCATTTTCGGCATGCCGCCGTCGATCATAGCCCTATGGGCCAATACCGACGTGAAACGCTCGTCGAAATAAACAACAGGCATCGACGGCAATGCACGCCTCAGGGCTGCAACGCCGGGACGGATGTAGCGCATCGATTCGCTGTCGTTGCCGCGCATATCGCGTGGTTGGCCTACGACAATCATATCGACGTCGTTCTCAGTGATATAGCGGCTTAGCCACGCTGTCAGTTCCGACGTGGCGACCGTAGCAATACCCCCCGGCACGAGCCGGAGAATATCAGTGGCGGCAATACCGCAACGGCGCCTGCCGTAATCGATAGCAACAATCCTACCCATAGCCTGTTATTTCCGGCAAAATTACAAAAAAGCGGCCACACCCGCAATTGCCCGACTCATTTCGGAAAATTGTTCGGGAAATTCTCACTACCTTTGCGCACATCATGATTCAGGAAAACGACACAATCTGCGCCGTCGCCACCGGAGGCGTCGCCCCATCAGGCATAGCCGTAGTGCGCCTCAGCGGCCCAGACGCCATAGCCATAGCCGACACGGTCTGGAAAGGACGGCGCCTTGCCGATTCGAAATCCCACACCGCTCATTTCGGAGCCATCATCGATCCCGCCGATAATCTGCGGCTCGACGAGGCTGTAGCCACGCTCTTTATCGGCCCGAACTCGTTTACGGGCGAAGACACCGTAGAGTTTTCGGTCCACGGCTCGCTCTGGCTCCAGCGCGCCCTCGTCGACATCCTCTGCCGCCAGGGCGCCCGACTTGCCGAACCGGGCGAATTCACGCGCCGCGCATTCCTCAACGGACGTCTTGACCTCGCGCAGGCTGAAGCTGTGGCCGACGTGATAGCATCTACGTCGGCAGCGGCCCATCGCCTCGCACTCAGCCAACTCAGCGGAGAATTCTCGCGACGCCTTGAAAAGCTGCGCATAGACCTCACCGAGCTTGCCGCTCTGCTTGAACTCGAGCTCGACTTCAGCGAAGAAGATGTTGAGTTCGCCTCCCGAAAAAAACTCGCCGAATCGGCCTCGGCAACTCTCATAGAACTCAACCGGCTGCATGAGTCATTTGCAACGGGCGACGCTCTGCTCCACGGAATTAAAGTCGCCATACTCGGACCGACAAACGCCGGCAAGTCGTCGCTCCTGAACGCACTTCTCGGGACTGAAAGAGCCATCGTCAGCGATATTCACGGAACGACCCGCGATATTGTGGCCGAGACTCTTCAGCTCGGAGGATTCACCTTCCGGCTTATGGACACGGCCGGACTGCGCCAGTCCGACGACCCAATCGAGCAGATCGGTATATCGCGTTCACGCGAGGCTGCCGCCGAAGCCGCAATCATCTTGTCGGTAAGCTCGCCCGATACAGATGACGAGCCCCTTCCTCCGACATCAGCCAGAATAATCAGAATATCCTCGAAAGCCGATCTCGGAAAGGACGCTGAATCCGGCGCCATAGCGATCAGTACCCGTACCGGCGAAGGACTTCAGGTCCTTCGTGACGCCCTTGTCGACGCAGCGCGCCAGCTTACAGCCGACGCGGGCGCCGACGTCATCGTGACGAACGCGCGACATGCCGAATCGATCTCCCGAGCCGCCCAAGCCTTGTCGCGAGTAGTCGACGGCCTCAACTCAGGCCTCAGTGGCGACCTCGTGGCACAGGATCTCCGCGAAACCACCCACCACCTCGCCTCCATAACCGGCGCCATCACCACCCCCGCCATCCTCTCCACCATATTCTCGCGCTTCTGCATCGGAAAGTAGTCCAGTATTTTTGTGTGTAAACCGTTCCGCAACGGATATAGAACGGATACAAATAGCCTGCTGAAATATTGACGGTTATAGACACATCGACCTCGGTGCGGTTTATAAGCGTTTATGATTGGTTTATGGAAAATTTGTTGTAACTTTGTTGCTCGAAACAGGACAGCAACAAATCAGCAACAAAATCATGGGTAAATCAAAAGAGCCGATACGGCTGCGCAGGCGTAAAATGCCGTCAGGTCTCACCTCCCTCTACCTCGACATCTATTTAGATGGGAAGCGGAAGTATGAGTACCTGAAACTGTACCTTGTACCTGAAAAGAGCAGAGCCGACAAGGAGAAGAACCGCACGACCTTGCAACTTGCCGAGGACATCCGTGCCAAGCGCATGGTTGAACTCCGCAACGGCGAGTTCGGGTTCAAGTCAATGTATAAGGAGGACACGTTGTTTTACCAGTACTACCGATCAATGTGTGAAGCCCGACTGGGGCAGGAGAGCCGTGGGAACTGGGGCAACTGGTACTCTGCCCTGCACCACCTCAAAATCTACGACGGCGACGAAAACCTGACCTTTCGGGACATCACGCCCGAATGGGTGCAGGGCTTCAAGGACTACCTCGAAAATGATGCAAAAGCGTGGGGACACGACTTCCGCAAGCGTCAGGACTACCACCCGTTGGCTCGGAACTCGAAACTATCATATTTCAACAAACTCCGAGCCTGCCTCAATCACGCTTTCGAGGAGCGCATCATACCGTACAACCCGATACGGGGTGTAGAGAATTTCAAGCCCGAGGAGGGGACGCGAATGTACCTCACTATCGAGGAACTGCAGAAACTTGTTCAGACCGACATGGCGTACCCTGAACTCCGCAGGGCGTTCCTGTTCTCGTGCCTGACTGGTCTACGACGTAGCGACATTGCGAAATTGACGTGGGGCGAGGTTCATCAGCAGGGGGCTTTCGTCAGGCTCATCTTCAAGCAGAAGAAAACGGGAGGGCAGGAATACCTCGACATCAACGAGCAGGCGGCAGAACTCCTCGGAGAACGAGGCAAGCCACAAGACTTGGTATTCCCCTACATGATAAGCCCCGACAGCCAAAACTCAATTATTCAGCAATGGGTGTATAAGGCAGGTATCAATAAGAAAATATCATTCCACTGCGGCAGACACACATTCGCGGTTATGATGCTTGACTTGGGGACGGATCTCTACACCGTGAGCAAGTTGTTAGGGCATAAACTTATCGGGACGACGCAAATCTACGCAAAGGTGCTCGACAAGAATAAGCAGGCGGCAGTCTCCCGTATTCCCTCAATCTTGGAAGCAGGCGCGACGGAGACGGAAAGCACCGACGGGGAGACAGCGACCCCCACGGACAAAAATTAGTGCCTCTCGCCAACTACTTTTACTTGTGTTGGGTAATTTATCAATTACGAGCGTTTCGTTGACGAGGAGCAAAATTTGAGAAAAATAACGGCTAATCGGCAGACGACTTGGGCTTAGGCTTGGTCGTCTGCTGTTTTTGTTTCTGAAACATGTCTCCGAAGCCCGTTAAGAGCCATTGCGCCGACACTCCATAGTCCTTGACGAGGTACGACAGCCACGACACTTGAAATATGTCTCTCGACATATCTTTTTCGAGTGAGTTCAAGTTCCAACGGTTGATGTTGTACTGGTTGGTAAAGGTCTGCTTACCCCGTATATCCTTTCGGGCTTTGAGCGCATAAAGAGCCTCGAAGAAACGGCGTATTATTGATTGGCTTTCGGTTGTTTGCATAAGGCTTCCTCAAATTTATTATCAATAACTCTGTTGCGGTCTCCGAGACGATCCTGCCATTTTGAGACTTGTTCGGGACTGAACTGCGGCTGCGCCTCCCCAACGCACATTTGTTCAAATGCCCGTACTTCGGCTGGGGTCATTACGGGCAGGTATTTCTCCATTTCGAGGATTGAGAGGACGTAGGACTGCGCCGTGGCTCGTACCTCCGTCAATTTCTCGTCTTGGAGCATAGTACCCTCGCCGAGCAATAGCCATCGGGCGTTCAATTCGGGCAGGCGTTGGAGCAACGCTATCACGGGGACAATCCCGAAATCCTTGCCCCTGACAAGTTTTGAAAGGTACTGTGGAGACCACCCCATGAGAGAGGCGAACTGGGTCTGCTTGCCTCCCGTGCGATACTTGATTATCTCGGTAAGCCGTTGGTTCATTTGTAAGTAGTTTTATTGTCAGCCGTGAAAAGCGTGTTAAACTTGTCGTAATCTACCTCGAAATACGAAATGTCGATGAGTTCCGTAACCGCGCCGAACACAAAGCGCACCGCCTCAGTGCCGTTGTCATTGATAACTCGTTTGAACGTGATGAACGGTACTTGATTGGGGCTGTCTACACCTTTCAGCGTTTCGGTCAGGGAAAGGAACAACGGGAATGAATACTCCTCATTCGCGCGAGACATACTGTTTACATACGAGGGGGTAATAACCACTTGCTCTCCGACTGGAAGATTTTTCAGGGTGTTAAGTTGTTCATCCGACAGCAATGCGGCATAGATGTAGCGAGAATACATCCACTCCGTCTCTAAATGAGGGTAACGCCAGTGATACTTCCTCTTGTCAAGAAACAGGTAGGTATCGCCATTGAGAGTTCCGAGGAACAAGCCGTGATAATTGTCTACGTTTACCCCCTCGCCGAGATAGACCATTTTAGAACACTTGCGGCTCTCCCATTTGCCCGTTGCGCTATTCCGCTTCCAATAAAGGGCGTTATTCAATTCCTTTGACTTCCAAGTCAATTCGGGGACGGGCGCATCTACTCGGCTTTGAGCAACGCACAGTGATGAGACAGTGAGCAATATAAGGCTCACGAGCATTTTTATTTTCATATTTGATTTTGTTTCTCTAAAAGGTTCATAAGGCGCAGGGAGAGCGCATTGGTGTTTCGGACACTCTCGGCGAGCAACTGGCGCATTTCCGTAATCTCATTCAGGGCTTGTTGCAGGAGCGCGGTAGGCACTCCGTCCGACACGTCTCCGCTGCCCGAAAATTTATTGCCGTCGCCCCTGACGTGTTGCTCAACGGGTGAGTTTACTACATCGCCACCGTTCGTATTGCCAAAAAGCGATGATGAAATAATTTCGTCATTAGACGAAAGAGACTGCAACAGTTTGACAATATTGTCAGGTATGGTTCTACCTGCCTCCCAGTTCTGCACAGTACGCAAAGTGACACCGCACAACTCGGATAACTGCTTTTGCGTTAGCCCCTTTTGCTCTCTAAATTTTTTAATGTCGTCAAAGTTGCTCATTCCTTGTCGTTTATAGTGTTTTACGAAATACGAAACAAAATTTTATGAAAAATTTTCGTTGAAATATTTTGGAGGTACGAAACTATTTCGTAATTTTGCGGCGTATTCGATTTTATATCGGTGCAAAAATACGAAAAAAAATTTGATTTTGGATAAACCAAACAGTAAAAAATCACAATATGGACAAAGAAACCGAGATTAAGCACCTCCGAGCTTTACAGCAGGGAGATACCTACTTCGCCCAGTTCTTCAAAAGCGACGTAGACAGGATGGTGAAGAACATCCAAAACGACTTCCCCGTTGAACTGGGCTGCAAGTTCGTCGAGAAAGCGTCAGCCCTGCAATCGACTCTCGAAAAAACCAAAGCACAGGACGAGCGGGACAAGTTCGACCTCGCAGTGGTTATCTACCGCGAACTGGAAGATGCCGTCTCCGACACCTTACAAATGGCAATAATGGATACTCTCGGCAGTCCCATACGAGTGATAGAGGCTAAGATAGCCGCCGACGTACCGCCTACCAAAGAGGAGGTTGAGTTCCTTATCAAACAAGCAAAGCGCAGTTAAACTCGGGACGGGCTACCCTCCCACAAACCAATATCACAAATGACATCTTTTAAGACTGATTTCCAACGGGAAAAGGAGGTGGAAAAGTCGGTGCAGATTGACCCCTGTCGGCGGGAAAATGTGACCCCTTTCGGCGAAATAAGATTGACCCTCG
>PPYF01653993.1_pt1 | contig 27091 bp, 28 predicted proteins | sample 1559871 | NCBI WGS metagenome assembly PPYF01 (sample SAMN08240021, study PRJNA423297) | Human gut metagenome, whole genome shotgun sequencing project. | reverse complement strand
CATATTCTGGTGCTAGATCCCATACATAATCTTTTGGATTGTTTGAGTCTCGCATGCCGATTCCTCGGTATTTATATTGTTCAATATTCGGGGTTCGTGTGTCGCCTTTTTCTAGTTTTATCCATTCTACTTTACATTGACCTAAACTTGTATTTGGCACTTGATAAACATATAGTCTGCCAGTTATATCAGAAGCGCTTCTAGTTGCTTTAAATGTCAATTGCCACTCATCAACAAGACCTTCAACTGGTTTCATATCAAGAAGATTCACAGTAGAACCATTAGTTTCATATTGTACAAAACAACGGAATGTCTGTGTTGCCGGTTTAGTTCCTTTAAGTGTAATAGTATAGGTCTGGTCTTTAAGTAACTTTTCGCTTGGTGTTTTAGTTAGAAGTAAATATGAGCTACTTGTAATGCCAGTTGGATCAAGTAAATTTTTACCTAGTGTTTTTTTACTCAAATAATATGGCGCATCGAGTAAATTTGGCTGATATGGTGTAGACGTCTCTCCTTCTTCAATTTTGATGTTATAACGCACATTTAACTTACCTTTGAATGAACGATTAGACAAATTAATTTGTAACCAGACTGATTTGTAGTTATTTACAAGGTCAGGAATAGTGTGATTGTTTTCCATTGTGGTTAATTCATACCAAACACCAGCTTGTGGATTAGTCACGTCACCAATTAATGTACCTACAGCACTAGGGGCTGGGCTACCATCTGGCTTGTTAATTCGGTAGCTCATTCTAATACGTCCTTCCCACGATACATCAGTACTAACTTCTGCTGTTAAGGTATATTTTTGATTTGCTTTTAATAATGGAAGTTTATGACTAAAACCAGCATACATGTTCATGTCTGTTACCTCGCCACTAAAATCAAAACTTACATACTCCCCGTTAGCATCTGCTTTAGTGATGCCCTCTCCCATTAGGTCCCAATCTTCAAAAGAAAGTTTTCGCATTAAATTCGGATTCCCACTATAATCATAGTCCCCGAAGTCGATGCTGTTACTGTACATCTTTTTCAGCTTGCCGAGATCGCCAATCTCCTGATTGGTTTGATTCATTTTGTCTTCAACTGCTTTAAGATTGTTTTGTGCCGATGTAACGTTTTGAGAAACGGTATCAATCTTAGTTTGAGTAGCTTGTAGTTGCTCTGTTACCTCGTCAACAGTTTGATCAATTGCTTGTGTGGCTCCCTCTACAAATTCATTTATTTGTTGGTTTGCCTTTTCAATCGTAGAATCCACATTTGTTAATGCTGCGTTAACAGCATCTGTCGCCTCTTGTTTGACCCCATCAAGTAGTTGTTGAAAGTCTTTAAAATAATATTCTCCATTCAATTGAACATCGCCATCAATGATAGATTTCTCAATATTAAAAGTAAACGCCAAATTGTCCGTATGACTACCATCTGGAAAATCAATATAAACATTGGCATCAACTTTACCCTCGTAAGAAAGTAACATGTCAGGAATCCGGTATTTTACAATCCCTTGCATGTAGCTTTCAGTAATGATCTGATTATCAAAAATTGGGAACTCCTTTTTCTCTTCCCCTTGATAGATGTGCATAAAAAGACGAACAGTCGCATCGATTAAATCGGTCGGACTTCCGTCTTGATTTTCAATATTAAATTGTAAAACACCAGCATTTTTATCATAAGATTTAAAAGTAAAGCCTGTAATCTTGGTGGCACGACTAACTGGTTCTGTAGGTACGGTGATCTCACCAACTTTTCTGTCTACCAAATCAATCCCTCCTTCCTACTTAACGCCTTCTATCTTGATGATTTGAATTTCTGCGTTTGTATTTTTGTGGTAATTCATATTTTCAGTGATTGCTACTTGGGCGGAACGAACGATCTTATAGCTTGTATCCGTCACACGTTCTAATTTCAACTCATACATTTCCATACCGCCTGCATCGTCATATAAGTTAGTGAACATGACAACTGGCCCAGTCACGTTATTTGCTTCGTACACCTGACCGCCCCAACCTTGAATATGAATGCGGACGGAACTGTAGTGTTTCATGCTATCTTTTAAGTCTATCGTCGTACCCACGCCATGTTTTTCGCCTTTGAATAGCTCGAAGGTTGTCACAACTTTTCGGAAACCCGGGCTATTATAACCGTTGTCATTGTTATGCGTACGTGCGATATAGATATTTCCGCCGTAACCGTCCGAAGCCCAAAGCAGTTTCCGTTTATTGTGTTCTTGCATAACACCTAGTAACATGATTGAACCATCGCCAAACATCGTGATTTGTCCGTTTTTGTACCATTGATTAGTGGTAGCGTAAAAGCCCGGTGGAACGTCGTACACGTTAGTATACTTCCAGCCTAGCTCATTATCCTTCAAAGCAATACCACGCGCGTTCATTGCGATTTCAGGCGTACAAAAACCGGCATTTAACGGTGTAGCATCGACATGAGCTTGTTGCGGCGTACCATCGAAATGAATTGCTAATTGTTGTAAAATCCACTTGACAGATTCTTGCAATTTTTTAATTTCTTTTTCCACTGATTAAACCTCCTAATACGTGAAATTGCGATTAGTGTAGTGGCCCACACCTTGTACTTTGATCGTACGTTTTGCCGTATCAATTTGCACATTTGCGAAACCCGCTTCATTCGCTGTGTTGTATTCCTCTTCGGAAGGGAAGGCTTTTGTTCCTACAATGATTTGCGTTGTACCTAAATATTTCACTGTTTCATAATGCCAATGCCCCGCAAAGATTGCCGCAACTGTTCCGCGTCCTTTTGTTGCGAAGTTGTAAGTCTTTTGTCCCATAGGACTCGGGTTGTAACCGTTCATTGTATTGTAATCAATAGTTACGCTTGCTCCTTGTTTGAAGCCGTCTAGTAAGGTTCCTAGTTTCGTCACGTTTGCTACGTCGTTTTCTCTTTCCATAGGTACATGTCCTACAATTACAACGTGATAGCTTCTATCAAGTTGTTCTAACCATTGTCCAAAGGCATGCAATTGGTTTTGCCCTAGTTTTCCATGAGGAAACTCAGCACCGTTGTAATATCCAGAAAACTCGATGAATTTTCCTTGTGAGTTCGTATGATCTTCGAAGTCATCGGTATCGATACGGTAAATCGCAACTTTTTTGTTAGGGAACAAATTAGGGCCGTAACGGCTATCATATGCTACGGCAATATCCGATCCTGTCAACGAATCGAGCCGTGAACGTCCGTCGTTTGCGTATGGGATTTTACCTGTTTCGTGGTTACCACGGCAAAGAATGATCGGAACTTCTGCGCCTGCTGTCGCTACGCTAGCAAAGCGTTTCAACACGTGTAAGTTCTTCGCGCGTCTTTCTTGTTCGGTATAAGGATAAATGCCCGACGCTGTTCCTCCACTGTATCCATCGATATTATCCCCGCCGTATACCATCGCGTCCGTAAAGGTTTCTAGCGTTCTAAATTGTCCGACAATGCTCCAACGACGTTCTGTTTTGTCTTTCCGGTCGAAGTGATCTAAGAATTGCTCGTGTGAATCGACGTGGATATCCGTCATGAATCCCATGTTAAACTTAGTTTTATCCGCTTGCGCGATCACTGTATCTAAGTTAGTAGGACGAACCCAGTTATACGCGCCTCTGTCGTAGAAAAGTTTGTCTCTTTTGATTGGCACTTGTTCTGCACCTTTAGGAACATTGAATGTTTTATTTTGAATGTCGTCTAAGCGAGCGGCTAAACTGTCATAATCTCCTTTTGCTTCATTCAAAATGTTAATGATCGTACCACCTGGATCGATATTTTCCAGTATTTCACGATTATCTTCTAACCACTGCTCCCAGTCATTTTTGCCCTGATCCATGTAATCTTTGAATTTTCTTAGCAAATCCTCAAAGGTCCACACATATCCAGAGTCACGTAACTGGCTTCTAGATATTCCAGAAATGACTCGATAGATAAAATCCTGTGTGCTAAATTGTTCACTCCAAGTTCCATCACCATTAAGTGATCGGAAACTGAAATGTGCGGTGTTTTCACCGCCCCATTGCCAGTCAGGCTCACTTAACGTATAAACAAGCCTTGCTTGTGCTGGACTGTATTCTTGTACTTTTTGTTCAACAGGTTGATTTTCGCCAAATTTTGTTGTGTTAATAAAAAATGGCACTAGGCCATCGAATGTTTTTAGTTTTCCATGTTCCACTACTTCAACAACGAATTTTTGAGTTAAAACATCCCCTTGCCTAATCCGAACCAAATTTATTCCGTTATTTGGTTCGGTGGTGGATAGGACCATTTTATGCTGCGTTTCTGCCACGACTATCCCTCCTTTAGAAATCGATGTAGTCTCTTGCATTATGGAAATGACCAGAAGAAGATGGATAAAATTCATCCATAAATTGGAAATGAAGATGTTCTCCAGTTGATGGTCCTGTTGTCCCCATCAGCCCAATTTGCTGACCAGCAGTTACTTTTTGACCTTTTGCAACATCCACACGGCTTTGATGTGCATAGCCTGTATACATTCCATCAGCGTGTTTGATCACTGTCCAATTTCCATACCAGTCAAAGTAATTTGCATCACCTGCAACAATCACTTCGCCGTCTGCTGATGCAAAAATAGGTGTATTAGGATTTCCATTTACAAGGTCAATACCGTTATGAAATTCTTGCGCGCCTGTAATTGGAGAAGTGCGCCAGCCAAATTCGCTCGTCACTGTGATTGGATCCGCAATTGGTTTTATATACCCTTTCGATGCAGGAATTTCTAAATCTTTGAACTTGTCATACCATTCTTGTGCCCATGTCGTCCGTTCTGGATGTGGATCACGTGGACGTTCAAAGTTAGCCACGAATGCTTGTGCTGCTGTGTTGATATCGGTCAGATTCATGAATTGTGTCCATGTGTAAGGATAAGCACTAGTTGCGATCCATTGACCATTCGGTGCATGCCACATCAACAATTTGAACTGCGCCGTGATCGTGTCTGGATCATCACTGATGCCAGCCTTTGTCATTAAATTGATCATGTAAACACGTCCGCTAGTTGCGCCAGAAGAATCGGTCCATTGCCATACACCATAACCGAACCCTGGTGCGCCATTGCCCTCATCGGCGGTTGGATTAGCATCTGATTCTCCTTGTGCATTTCCAAGTAAGGCTGCAGCAGCTTGTTTAGTAAAGCCAGCACCTATTGCCATTGCCCAAATCTGCCAATAACGTTTATCCCGGTCACTAGTCACTTCTGGTGGATATTGTCCATTCCACCCGTTGTCGTTTCCTCCAGTATTGTCTCCACCGTTTGTATCGATTTTAACGCCGTTCACATATAATTCTTTGACATCTAGACGGCCATCTATGGTTATATTTCCTTCTGAAAATTTACCATCACCGTAAAGATTATATTTGCGCTTATCAGCAGTAACGTCTGCTGGAATTTGAAAAACAGGATTCCCTCGATCGCCGCCGTCCCCAGCGTTAATGGAAAAAATATAGTTTGGTTCTTTCCATACAGCAAACCCATTTATTTTTCCGCCTCCATAAGTTGCTACGATGGATCCAAGCGATTCTCCGTGAACATCGTCAAGCCCAGTTGAAATGACCTTTTTTTCAAAAGAAAGTTGTCCTCCTTCTGCCACTAATTGGAAATCTTTATCATCCAATGTCTTTAAAGCTACCCCTTGCACGAGAATACCTGAAAGAATTCCTGCTTGAATAAAATTAGCATTGAAAGTTCCATCCAACGTCCACGCAGTCGTGCTATCGCCATTGTGTACATCTTGGATTGTTTTCCATTCACCTTTTTTACACTGTTTGAAAGATATTCCTGAGTTATTTTGGACCATAAAAAAACGTGATCCAGGAATGTTAGGTCCATCCATATAAACAGTTTCATAGATTTCTCTACTATCACTAACACCAGCTTCAATTCCATTTACCCAATAAATAGAACCGCCATTATCTCCTGCGCCTCGCATAATGTCATCTTGGTATTTTCCAATCTCTGTCGATTCGTAAAATGTCATTTTGCTAGATTCTAAACTATTAATATTATTGACAATAGAAGCCGTTTGTTTTCTAACGTCTTGTGTTAAATTATCTCCTAGTTCGATATGGGTTTGACCGGTAAGCCGATTGAATGTAGTTTTATAAATACGAGTTTTATAGTGATAACCTTTATCGTATCTGTGAATAGTCACTGTATTTCCTATCACATCTCCTCCAGTGACTTCAGCTTTGAATTGTACTAACGGTCTAGCAGAATCGATTAAGGTTGAATAAGTATTTTTAAGTAATTCTGTTGGATCATCTATATCATCAAACACTACTACGGTTTCTCGTTTTCTCATTGATCCATCTTTTTGTGGTATCCCATACTTTTGAGTTGCTTCCGGATCTTCAAGCCAATTTTGGCCTTTAGGCTTATCTAAAGGATCACCATTCGACTTTTTCCATTCAACATCAGTGAATTCAATTCTTCTACCGTATCCGTCACCAACCTCTTCGCCTCGCCCACGACCTATCATTGAAGTTGAGATTGAGCTTCTATCTATCTCTCTTACAACTGTTAATGCTTTACTACCATATACAAAACGTGTATTCGATTCTTCACCAATTTGTTCATATACTTCGATCCATTTATCCTTTATTCCATCAGAATTCAAAGAACACCTAAAGACAAATTCCATGCCTAAGGTTTGCAATTCTTTCAACGCTTCTTTTACAGAGACATAGTAAAAAGTTGCAGTTACTGCTGGTAACATTGCTTCTACGTGACCAACGCGCCAATTTCCTTCAGTAAATTCAATCAATCGATCAAGGACATTTTTTAAGGGCTGCCCACTCGGTCTAATATCTTTGATGATGTAAGCATCTAATTCATTTGTTGCAAATCCTAACCCTGTAAACTCTAATGTTTCAGATGGGTCGCTAACTTTAGTAATTCGATACAACGAAAAAGACGACTCGTTTTCACGAATCGCCATATATCTTGCATCCTCTATTTCTTTATCATATTTTGTCGTAACGTATAGAGTATCTTTCATTAGATCGCTCTTATCAGAACTAATTTCTTTTTCTTGGGAGACTTCAATCAAACTTCTTGTATTTTTCCTTTTAATAAGTTTTTGCAAGTGATCAAAGAAATAAACTGTCTCACTCAAATTGTCGCCCCCCTATAGAATATTTTAAGCTTCCCATTATTGCTAGTTATCTTCTGACCTTGCTTAAGATAAAAGTTCTCAAAATCACTTTCTAAATCAATCATAGAAGTACAATCTTCTCCGTTTACAGTTACCTGCTCATCGGAAAAATCAAAAACCAACACGTCTCCTGTTTTTATTGCCGCATCAGTTATCGTGATATTTTGTTCTCCGTTTGTAATTTTGATTGAATTATTCATGGATAAAGTAACTTCAATTTTTCTTGGTGTTATAGGAAACTGTATCGGATTTCCAATATAGCCATCACTAACACATTCTTTCGTATACTTTAGTGGATCCGCACAGAATACATTAAAACTCGAAATAATCGAGTTGGAGTCTCCTGGAACAGTATCAGTTGATGTATAGCGACCGTAGTAATAATAATCTAATTCATCATGAAACCTAATTTCCACGTCTTCATTCCGGTATAAATAATTCAACAGTTCTTTGAATTTAAACTGTAGTTTTTCTGGATCTCTATCTTCCAGTTTATATGTTATTTTTAGTGTTCTTGAAGGTATTTTCTGATTTGTAATGATTGAACCAATTTGTATCTCTTGCTGTTCAACTTCTACAGAAAGCATTTCTCTACCTTCCACCGTAAGTGTTTGATAACCATCAATCAAATCTTCTAAATACATTCCATCGTACATCATGGCAGACGTCGGAAGGAATCGTTTAGAACTAGTGAGATTAATGGTTGTATCTTTGAATGAGTACATTTTATTTTCTCGTTGATCCAAAATATTCCCTCCTAAAATTCCAGATTAATATCTGCACCTTCGCCCATAGCTTGTGAAATATCGTCTACAAACAATCTAAATGATTGTCTTCCAAGGTTGAATTTAAATACAGCTGGTTTAGTAGAGCCGCCCATATTTACTTTATGTTCAACTTGTGCACCAATGTTTTTATTTGCATTTTTCAGATTTGCAGCTATATCTACATCATGATTTGTATTGAAAAGTTCCGCGATAAAGTCTGCCATACTTCCAACAGTATTCTGTACCTCATTGAATCCTCCTGTCAGTCCTTTATTCAGACCGTTCATAATAGCCTGACCAGCTGGAATCAATAGCTTTCTATCGTATTGGATAGGTCCTTTGTGTTCACGAATCCAATCACCAATACCTCCAACAAAATCTTGCACAGATTTCCATGCATTTTGTAACCCTTCTAGAAAACTATCCATGATAGCTTTTCCGGCTGCTAGTAAATCGATATTTTTCAAGTTATCAAACCAGCCAGTTACTCTATCAACCGTATCACTAACAGCATTTACTAAATTATCCCATGCCTCTTGAGCACCATTTACTAAATTGTTGAAAGTATCTATAGTACCTTGTTTTAGGTTTTCCCATCCCTGAATGATGTTATCCTTAGTTCCAATAACTAGATTAATAAACCAAGCTTTGAAAGAATTCCATAAATCTTCCGCTCCTTGAATCATATTATTAAACAGATCGATTGTCCCTTGTTTTAGGTTATTCCATCCCTGTTTAATACTATTTACAATATTGTTAGTTGTCTCTTTGATCCATGTGGTAAAAGAATTCCACACATCTTTGATGGTAGAAGTCAACACATTCCAGATATTTATCACAGTATCCTTTAAGGCTGTGTAATAACCAACAACTATATCTACAAACGTTGTGATAATGTTTTGGATATTTGTAGTTAATGTAGTCCACAGCATCGAAGCATCTTCTTTTAACTGATTAAAATTGCCTGTTATCAAATCAATCAAAAGTAGAATTGGACCCATTACAGCAGTTTTTATAATTTCCCATGCAGAACCTGCGATTGATCCAATTTGAGACCATAGGTTCGTAAAGAAATCAATCATTGGCTGAAAAACATTTTTTATGGCAATAACATACGGTGCTAGAATGTTTACAATTCCTTCCCAAGCGGAACTGGCAGCTTCTTTGATGCCATCCCATATACTCGAAAAGAACTCTTTTGTTTCAGTCCATTTATTCTTGATCCAATCTGCCGCTTTCCCAGGGGCTTCTTGAATTGTAGTCCAAACATTGTCTGCGCCTTCTTTAATGGACTTCCATAAATTGTTAAACCATTCTCCTGTAGATTTCCATGCATTCTGAATCCATTCTACTGCCGAGCTTACAGCAGACTTGATTCCCTCCCATAAGCCAATCCAAAAGTTTCTAAAATCTTCACTCGTATTCCAAAGATAGATGAAACCTACAACAAGTAGTGCTACCGCAGCTATAACCAATCCGACTGGACTAGTAAGAAAACCTATGGCGGAACCTAATTTCTTGAACAAAGAGATTCCGTTACCTAATACACCTAACCCCACTTTCATGGTTTGAAACGCTTTAACCACCATTCCTAATGCATACAATACTGGCCCAATTGCAATAGCGATTGCTCCTATGGCCACTACTAATTTTTGAGTTGATTCTGGAGCACTTACAAATTTTTCTACTAAGCCGGATATGGCATCTGCTACTTTTTTGATGGATGGTGCTAGAATCTTTTGAATTACAATAGCTGCTGACTCAAAAGCTCCAAACATTTGCTCGATGGAAGAATTCATATTATCTTGCATGGTCCGAGCCATATCGTCAGCTGCACCATCAGAATCTTTCAGAGATTTTGTTAATTTGCCCAATGAATCAGGTCCTTTATCAATCAAAGCCATCATCCCTGATAATGATTCTTGCCCATATAGTGTTACTAAAGCATTTTGTTGTTGTTCAGGCGTCAGGCCTTCAAAAGCTTTTTTAAGTAATTCTACTTGAGTTTTTAAAGGTTTCATTTTACCGTCAGCATCATAAAACGAAACACCTAAATTATCCATTGTATCTTGCATAGCCTTTGTTGGCCTTGCTAACCTAGACAATGCTCCTCGCAACGTTGTACCTGCTTGAGAACCCTTAATGCCTGCGTCACTCATAATACCAATAGCTGCTGCAGTTTCTTCCAAATAAATCCCCATTGAATTAGCTACAGGAGCAACATACTTCAATGCTTCTCCCATGTCTCCAACTTCCGCATTGGTGTCCGCAGCAGCACGAGCAAATACATCAGCGACATGTCCTGCTTCACTTGCTTCTAAACCAAATCCTCTCAAAGCAGTAGCAGTATTTTCAGAAGCTAGAGCCACATCCCCTCCAGATACAGCTGCTAAGTCTAAAAGACCCGGCATTGCTTTCATGATTTCTTGTGCGCTAAATCCAGCAGAAGCAAGATTTTCCATGCCGGCAGCCGATTCTTTTGCGCTAAAAGCAGTTTTTGCTCCTAGATCAATCGCTTGCTGTTTCATCTGTTCAAATGTGTCGCCTGTTGCTCCCGATATAGCTTTTACACGACTCATTTGTTCTTCGAAGTCGCCACCAACTTTAGCAGCTGCTACGCCTACTCCTATAAGAGGAGTGGTAATATACTTTGTCATTGCGGCACCAGTACCTTGCATCACTTTACCTACAGCGGTTGTCATACTATTTGATTTCTTTTCAAAAGTCTTAACAGCATCTTGCGCATCTTTAAAAGTCTTTACAAATCCACTATCTGTGGCTTTTAATAAGGCTTCAACAGAAAATTGTTCCATGATTTTCCTCCTTTCCTCAAGAGTTAGCTTTAGTTAGTAAGCTTTGGAATTTTTTATCTTGTTTTGAAAGTTCGGAAACTCCCATGATTGAATCTTCGATTTTTTGATAATTGAAGAATTCTTCAAAGGATCGATATACAGGAACTGTCTTTTTGCCTACTTTTTTCTCCGCTTGGACTTGCTGATTTGCCCACGCTAATTCGTGAATCAACTTTTCTTTGTCAAGCCAAGATAACTGGGCTGCAGTCATACGAATGTTGTATTCATATAACGTCATTCTTTCGATATCTGAGATATTGGTCATTCCCAAATATCGAAAAGAATTGATAAGAATTTGTTCGTATGCCAGTGCAGAATCTATTCCGCTTGTTGTTTTTCCGCTTCTTTCAATTTCTGATTCAGGTTTCGGACCGCTAACTTTCCCGCGTTCGACTCCGCCAATTCTTTTAGGACTTCATCAAACAATTTTTCGATGTCTTTAACTTCATCGATGTAATCATCCATTTCATCCAACGTAATAGTTTCTTCTTCTGTTCTATTTGCTATTTCTAAGACTCGTGACAACGTGTTGACATTATAAGAACGTAATTCCGGTAAGACTTTTGCTGAGAGTCCCATTCCGAATTCCATATTTCCATCGATGAAAGGCATCACTTTGTCTAATTCACGTACAAATTTAGTGCCAAATTTAAACGAATATTCTTTACCTTTAATTTTTAATTTCAATGTTTTTCATCCTCCTTAAAATAAAAAGAGAGCATCTAAGCTCTCCTATGCTCCTTTCGAAGTTGCTTTCACGGTATCTTTGAATGTATATTGAACGACAGCAGCTTGATCTTCTGTCAAGGTTGCATAACCATCTTGGCCAACACCATTTACTGCAAATGATAAACTTAATTCAACGTTATCCTCTGCAGCAGCCGATGGAGTAAATTCAGACACATATGCTTGGTAATAAGTAGCTTTGTACTTATTTTCATTATCATCTGTTCCCTGTTCTGCTTTGTTGATTTCCCAAATTTCAATGATATCGCCATTTAATAAGGCTTGTTTCATTTCATCTACATGAGAATCTCCTTTAGCAACTATTGAAGTAGCCGAAAAATCATATTCAACCGGGCTTAAACTTTGAACGTTTCCGTCTTTTGTCACTGTAGAGTCTGAATCTCTTGATAATCCATTTTCATGTTCTGTTTGAAATGCCATTTTCCAAGCAGCTTCCTGAGTTTCTTTTTTCAATAAGCGATAAAGCAAAATGACATCAATACCTTTTAATGCTTCCATGTTCTTCCTCCTATCTAATTCTAAATTCAAGTGTGACAACCGCTCGTTTTAGGGGCGTATTGGTTGTTGTGTCGTCCATCACTTGAATTCCACTTGCTTGATAATTTAAAGCCCAATAATAGCCTTCTGTGGCTTCTATCAATCTAGCTTCATTAAAAAAAGCAGATGCCATATCTGACACCTGCTTTCGTTTCTTCTGTAATCCCCAAACGGATAAAACCACAATCACAGACCCTTTAATGTCAGTTTTATTTACTTCATGGATGGTCTGAGTGTTCTCAAATTCCACAAAGGGATAACCAACATCCTCTAAAGTTTTGTAATCGTATGTTTTATATCCAAGTTTGTTTTGGGATATTTTAAAAAGTTCATCAAAAATCGACTGATCTCTTGTCTTAATCATCATTTCACCAAGGCTTTCATTTCAGCCATAAATTTGACTTTTTGATAATTAAAAGCTGGTCTAACATAAGGCTGGGCCGACATAAAGCGAGTTCCATATTCTACATAAGGAGCATAGTCTGCTGTCGGTCCTACAATACCAGTTAAACCAGCTTCTAAAAGATTCATGTTTATTGATCTTCGTAAGTAACCTGTATCCACTGGCGCACCTTTTTGCATTCGTTCAGTCATTTCAGCAGTATTACTTTTCACGACTTCTTGAACGTCATTAAGCGTTGCTGCTTTTTTCAGATGTCGCATCAGCTGATCGATTCCTTTATATTCAAGTTGTGCCTTCATCAAGAACCACCTCTTGCACAATTAAACTATTTCTATATGCTGGATTTCTAGCTGTTTTTTGTTGCCAAGTCTTTCCTTCAATCTCGATATAGTCAAATGTAGGGATAGAAAAAAGAGGCTGCGTCCTAATGACCTTCGCCCCTTCTTCCACACTACCAAAAATAGTCACACTTCTATCAGTGCCAATATCTGTCACGTTTGCCTCTGTTCTTGTTCTTTCTGGTTTTCCTTCAACCCACTCACCGAGATCTGGATCATATTTAGAGTCAGATGAACGTTTAACAAATATAATTTCATCTGTAAATCTCATATAAGTTTAAACCTCCCTCGCTTTGGCTTGTACAACTCTTCCTGATCTTTACGCTTAAATTCGTCAATCTCATTTTGATACTCTGAAAAATCCGAATCAGGAAAAGCCATAGATAAACCTTCTTGAGAATATGACTGCATACCTTCTTGACCAATTCTATTGAATCTTTTCAACGATACTTCATATACAACTGTTTCAAATTCTTTAGGAACTTCTTGCGTATTTAACAAGGTTTTCATACGCTCATTCGTTCTTCGCTCAATAACTTCAAGCTTTTCATCTAGTGTTCCTTTAAGAAGTTTTTTAATATCATCTGCAATCATCATATTTTTACTTCCTAACTAGCAGGTTGACCTGTCACATTGATTGAAGTAGTGAATTCTCCAGAAGTAAATGCGAATGTTGCTGACCCTTCTGCTGCAATCGTTCCATCAAAACCACCATTTTCATTTTTTGTCACTGTTGCGATAGCTCCATCACTTGAAGTTGCTGTAGTAGCTGCAACAACAGCATCTGCAGGCACAGCTGAAATAGTAAATGTTTTAGTATCGCCTACTTTACCGGTCCATGTCTTTTGATTTGGCACAATACCGGTAGCAGGCGTTACGCTTTTGGGGAAATCTTCCCAAATGCTTCATCTTTTACAATCATAAATCCAACATCCATTGTTGCACGCAAAGCAATCAGTTCTTGCTCAAACAAGTTAACTGGGGTTCCATCTTCATTAGTTAAAGTAGACAATTGGGCTTCTTCAGAAATCTTAAATGAAATATTATATGGGATTCCATAAAACATGTAATTAAAGTCTCCAGCGTAAAGAGTTCCTTTATCTAAAGACTTAAGGTCTACTACTGGTAATCCGTCAATTGTATTAGCAGAGCGATCATAAATAAACTCAACATTTGACCCTACTGTTTGAGCTGCAGAACGTAATTCTGTACGATTTTTTCGGTTTGAAATAAACGCATTAGGTTCAAATTCATTTTCTACTAATTTGTCTTCTAAGGCTAGGATATTATCATAAGTCAATCCGCCTTCAACCACATTCCCCGCACTAATAACTGATCTGTCTAGTGAATGAGGAAATGGGTTTTCTTTATTTAATAAGGCAGCTGCATCAAATTTTTTATAGAAGGCTTCAGCAATTTTTGGCTGCATCTCCTCAAAGAAATCTGATAATTTATAATTTAAATATTCACGAGAAACCGGAAGAATGACACCGAGTTTTTTTGCAGTCATCGTAGCTTGCATCCATTTAGGTTTAGACGTTTTAATTTTTTCACCTTCACCCACCCAGTATGCGCCTGGTCCTTCTGCAAAGTATTCAAATTTCTTTTCTTTGTCAGTCATTTCTTCGTATTTTGCTAACTGCATGATCTTAGAATTTTCCATAACTTCACTCAAAATGAGCGTATTATATTTATCAGGAATTTTTCCCTCTTTCGTTTCATATACCAAGACATTATCTGGATCCCATGTTTGAGCAAACATTTGCAAGTTCATTGGTAAAAGTTGTTTCTTTTTCATTAAGTTTTCCTCCTATTTGATAATTCGATTTTTAGCAGCTAGTTTAGCCACTGTTTCTTTAGTATTTTTCGATGCTGTAAATTGTCCACCTTCATTTGGTGGTGTTTGTCTTGCGTTTTCTCTCTTAATCAAAGAAGCAAAGTTAGTGATGACTGCTACAGCTTGTTTTGTGGCATCTGCATCATCAGAAACAATCAGACCAAGTAAATCATCATCGTGTGGTAAATTTGCATCTGTCAGCATTTTAGAAGCTTCTTTCGTCATTTCAGATAGTGCCTGTCCACGCTTTAATTCAGCGATTTCAGCTTCTTTTTGTTCCAACTCATGCTGTAGTTTTTCTTCCGCATTCATTTTTGCCAGCTTTTTAGCTTCTTCTTTTTTTGCTTCTAGTTCTTTTTCCCACGCTGCTTTTGCTTTATTCGTCTCAGCAGCGATCATTTTCGCTACTTCATCACGAGAAAATGTTTTGCCAGTATTGTTTTCTTCTTTTGCTTCGGGCGGTGTCTCTTGTGAGCCAGCTGGTAGGTTTCCTTGTTGTCCCTCATCACCAGATCCACCATCTCCTGATTCAGAAAAAATTGTAAGTTCATTGGCATAAATAAACGTTTTTTCATGATTAATCCTCCACGGTTACGCCGCTACCCGATAAATTTGACCAGTTACGCCGGTCAGCCGAAAATAGCTTTCTCTTTAACGCCTGTAAGCTGTAAGAAGGCACAATAAAAAGCCGTTAATTTGTATTAACGGCTTGATATTCGTTCTATATAAGGTGCTGTACTGCATCGATAAAATGGATGCATATTAGGAGCGTTACTTCCTGGCTGCATATCGGCAACATCAAAAACTTGATTATTTAACGGTATACATAGTTTGCACGCCGTTGGTTCTGCTATATAGATGTACTGGGTAATGCCTGCATCTCTATAACTTCGTTCTTGAATCCCTACCTGAACTCTAGTCGTTTCAGTCACCATCAAACGTTGAGTGTTGAACTTAGTGTTTTCTCGTCCTTCAGCTGTTAAATATTCTGCCAATTTAGATGCAAGTTGCTTGGGATTTTTCCCCATCGTTATACTTCTCAGTAACAACCTATCTAATTCTGATTTCAATTCTGATTGATACATCCATAAGCGATCACTAAAAGACACGTCATCACTCAAAAAGGAGCTGTTTATTACTAGTTCTATCAGCTTTGCATATCCACTTGAAGCAATAGTCATTTCTAAAATGCCGGCTTGTCTCTTCAATTCAGCTAAACCAGCTTTTGTTAATTCATTCGAAAAGTACTTATCCAATTCATTAAACAGTGAAATCAGTTCAAGTCCGATATTAGCTTTTAAGAGCTCTAATCTATTTACACGCATCGTAAGATTGTATAGCTTTAATTCTTGGTTTGCTGTAGGAGAAAAATCTTTCTCTTTGACATACTTCTTTGCTTTGCGAGCGAATGCTTTGACATCCATTTCACTAGCACGCTTCATCGCTTCGCTACGAGTGATTTTCTGACCATTGGAAAAACTGTCCCACTGCGCGTCTATTTCTTTTTGTATCGCATCTTGTGCGTATTGCATGCGACTTTTAATTTCTGCCATGCGCTTTTTATCATCTTTAATTTGTTGCTTTTGCCATTCTTTTTCCCGTTTGATCCAATATTCTTGGGAGTTCATTTACTCACTCCCCTGTTTCATCTTTTTTGTTGTAAATTACTTCTTCACCATCTGAATCAAAAATGCCAATCTGCTTTTGCGTTTCTTTATTTACCCGTTTCAACTCTGCCTGTACATCTGGAACAAAAGAAGCGAGTCCTAAAATCGTCTCTTGACTGAGTTCAGCTCCAGCATCAACCAAAGATTTCAACTCTTCCAGGATGGCTTTAGGTAGATTAGGCGTAAATATTACACGGAAGCCTTTCAAATCGGAGTTATCCATTTCAGAAATACTTGATTTTAGGCTAAATAAAAGACGATAACGCCGCATAAGACCTTTTTTGAATAGCCTTTGCTTTGTTGCCGTCATTTGTTCAAATCCAAACAATTTATATTTCATTGCTTCTCCTGATTGCACTCCGGAAAAATTGTCATCTGTAAGATCAGGAACCATTGAGATTTCGTGAATATCCTTGCGCACTCTGTCTTTGTATGCTTCTACACCACTCACATCATATTGTTTATAAATATATCCTGCAGTCACACTTGTTTTATTACCGTTCACATCAGTTCCAGATTCAAGCAAAAGCATATTCGCTTCTTTCTGTTTGATGGCGTCCTCTGTGGATAGTCCTGCTGCTTCAATATCACCACTAATAACTAAAAGAGCATCGTTTAGATCAGTCATATAGTTGGCGGTATCAGACTGCCCTGCATCGTATAGATCAATCAAAGATAGTACACCTTCATACAAGCCCATCCGAAAACGATTAGGAGAATACTCTGTAATAGGTACCTCTTTATATTCATGCGGTTCATCCTGGGGATTCTTTAACTCAATTGCTGTTAGTGTCGTCTCATCATAAGTGATACTTTTTTCTTCTGTGTATACGATTGGTTGAATGTACTGTTTATCAGCATCCTTGTTGAATCTTGTCTTAGGATACCGTACAGCCAAAATAGGCTCTCGTTTTACTGTAGTATCATATACAACAAACGTTTCAAATACATTAGCCAAATCAACATAATCTGTATCATCTGAATCTCGATAGATAATCTCATAGGCTCTCCCATACTTATCCATATCAAGCCAGAGTTCAGCATTTAACCCATCTATGTCATTATTAGTATTAAACTCTTCGATTTCTTTTTGTTGATTTGTGTCCTCGATTTGCACTTTTATAGGATTGCCTGTGTTGTACCCAACATCAAACGTACAAAGAACTTTTCCAAAGTTATGTGCTGATCGGTGATCCGCTTTTTCCTTTTCTCTACGCCTACGATTATCGATGATATTTGTATTTCTAGATTTGTAATAATCATCTAATACACTTAACCTTTTTACCTGATATTCATGATGATGTTTTATCATTGCTGCTAAAGTATCTAAATCGTTAAGTAAATCTTCTGCTGAGCTAAACCTATAGTGAAGATTGGAATCTACGCTAAACTTTACATAATTTGTGTTCACGTCGTTAGAATAATGTATATCAGATCCATGTTCAAACTCGTTTACCTTATTCATTTCTCACACTCCTTAAAACATGCGCTTAACACGTTTAATCTTTTCGTTGACATTAACTTTTGGTTTCTTAAGAAGCTCATGAGTATATATCGCATATCGAACGGAGTCTAGCACATCATCATATTCTTTTATTGGCTCGCCTTTTTTCTTGTCCCAAATGTATTGATAAATTTCATCCCGAAATTTCATCACTCTATCTTGACAGATAAACAATTTATCTTGTTTAAATCTCTTGGCGACTTCCTCAACTCCAGATAACCGTGCTTTATGAGCATTTTTAGCATTAACCTTTTCTCTTACAAATCTAGCCACATGCTCCGGTCTCGCAGAGTCACAATAAAAAGGCACTCGTAAGCCGTAACGCTCTTGAATGCCTTTTGCTATATCTACCCAATAATCAATCTCTTCAAATTGAGTAGCATGTTCTTCGATTAAATAAGCTGTTCCGTCATCCGTTTCACCTATAACTACGATTGAACCCCAGTGTTCATATCCCCAGTCAACACCACAATAAAAGTTGCTCAAAGGTGGTAAGTCTTTTGACTGGATGTAGTGCTTGCTAGCATCAAAATCACGATAAACGACACCTTCTGCAGAAACCCATAAACCTTTGATATCACGATCATAAAACATGCCGCTTGGTGTTGATTCTTTAATATTATTTCTATAGCGTTCAGATAAAAAAGTATTATCATCCAATTCAAAGTGGAACGATTGAATGTTTTTACTTGAATTGTCGATATACTCTTTCTTCAGCCAGTGTTCCGGGTTGTCAGGGTTTGTGTCAGCTAGGATTCTCGCTCCTGTTCCTGAACAACGTGAAACGATTTCAGCAAATACTTCTTGTCTAGCTAGTGATGCCTCATTGATATAAGCGCCATATGCTGTCATACCACGAATTGCACCAACACCGCCAATGTTTCCTGTATAAGCTTGTACGACCTTAACGCCAAATAACTTAAAGTTTCCATGTTTATCGAATTTAGGTTCTATGCTGTACATGTTGTATAGTTCCTGTAAGATGTTCTTTTGGATTGTTGCACTTGAAACTCCTGCTAGGATATACATTGGTTCCTTAATGTCTTCTTCATCGGCAATCTTTCGCACACGTCGCAATTCAAACAAGAACAAATCATTGTTTATTTTTGTTTTCCCAGAACGTTTTGCTCCATGTAATAAAGTAATGAACCAATCATTCTTAATGGTTTTATTTAACACGTCGATTTGCTTTGGGTTATAAATCTCAACTAGTGCCATCTAATTCACCACTAATCTTTTCTAACAACTCATCAAGTTTTTCTTCGGTAGATTTTTCAGAATCATTGCGTAACAAATCAGCTTTTAGTTTCAGCATATCAATTTCAACTTCAAGCTTATTCGCTTGGTTGTTGTATACTTTGTTTCTTGATTCCTCTGTAGCTAATGCATTAAGCTGCTTGATTGCCTTCGTTAATTGGTTGCTGATTCTAGTAAGCGCCTCTTCAATAGACAAAATGTCATCTATTTTTCGATAAGTCTTTCTTGAGACCTGTACGTCTTGCATAACCTCACGCTTGATTTCTAGCTTTTTACCATCCTTTTCGATTGGCGTTTTAATCTTTCGCATTTGTTGCAGGCGATCAACCTCTTCATCGTTTAAACCTGACTCGGCTTCTTTTATCCGTTTCATCATTCGTAACTGGCGTATCTTTAACAACCGTATTTCCTCAGACAAAACAAAAGAAGGATCATCATCCAAACTTGAATAGATGTCCTTTTCTTCATCGCTTAACGTGTCAAAGAATATTGTTTCATATTCGCCTGTTTTCAAAGCATTCTTGTTTCTCTTAGGTGGTGATGCTCTGCTGTTTCCTTTGTTACCTTTAGCATTTTGATTACCAATAGGAGCGCCACCTTGATTGGTAACGTTACTTTTGCCATTGGTAACGTTACTTTTCAATTCAGCGCTCCACTTATCTTGAGATTTCCATTTTCTAATTTGAGAATCTGAAACATTTAATTCAGATGCAATTTCTTTTAACTGCTTTTCTCCGTTAGATTCTAACCAAATTTTCTTGGCTTCATCACGTCTTGGATCACGTTTTCTTGCCATTCAATACACACCACCTCACATTCTGTTTAGGTTGAGTTTTGTTTTAACCTTTTTTTAATCATATTGGCTTTCATGATACATAAATTCTATTCTGGATTTGGTGTATCTACTAACATCACATTTGCTCTTCCACTAAATAACTTATTTACTGCATTCAAAATATAATTAAACCCAACATCAACAGGTACTTTCGAATGAAAATATACAACCCAAACTTTCTGAGAATTTGAAACAACTGACGAAGTGAAGTATACCTGTTGATTAGAATTGGTCAAAGTTAAACTAACTAGACTATTCCAATCCGTTGCTGAAAAAGGAATGTTATCCAATTTTTCTATTACAGCCGCATAGACATTCGGTTTTGTAACATTTTTTGTACTATGATTTTCTAAGACATCTTTCATTTTTTCGATGAGTGCATCAGCGGCGCCTTCATCTTTTACATTCCCCATCGCTTTATCAAAATCCAAAACTTTAAAAATAGGATTTTCAGGTTCAGAGGAATAATCAATTGTGGATATCATGTCTTTTAGTTGCTCTTTAAGTTCTGCACTCCCAGCAATATCGTTAGTGTAAAAAATAGTCCTTTCTGTGATAATATCAAAAGGCAATCTTGTTCCTTGTTCACAAATTAATATAGTATGTTTTCTCATTGTATAGCGTACGCCAAGTTCATACATAACATTTGGATTTAAACCTGTTAAGTTACAAATTGCTAATTTATCTTTGTAAATATGTTGTATAACTTGATCATTAATTGATCCAGTTTCACTAATCCTGTGTGCAACAATTGGTGTCATATCAAACTCTTTCAAAACAGGTTCAATAACCTCCTTAGTGATCCCATCAGCAAATCTTCTCTCTCTACCGTCCTGAGCTCCTATAGGTGTAATGACAAAGCAATTATTGTTTTGAATTTTCTTTTCACTTGATTGATTATTTTCATCCGCCAAATTTATCACTCCATTATCTAACTATTTGCTTTAATCATATCAACAAATGCACCAAAAAGACAGCACGAGCAAATTATGAAATGAAATATTTCGCCTTGCCTCAAAAAGTTGTGCTGTCTTTTATATCTTTCGACACTAATAGAATATCATGCTGCTAACAATGTTTACATAGCTACAATGTTCGAACATTTAGTGAACATTGTAATTTTAGAATAAAGATAGCTGTCCTTTGTACTTCTCGCTATTGTAGAACTCGATTTCACTTTCTTTTTTACACCGATCAACACGTCTTTGCTCATACTCGTCTATAAAATTCAGAGTTTTTCTTATTTCTGCATGTCGCTGTCTAATATACGATGGAGCGTAGTCGATTTCCTCTGCGATGTCTTCCAGCTTCATTCCGTCAATATATTTCATCTTTATGTTTTGATTATCAATACCAGAAAAGCTATCTATTAGTAATAGCATTTCTTCCTTTTGATCATTTAATAGTCTCAATTCATTTTCTATCTTTTTGATGTTTTCTTCTAAAGAAGCTGATCTAGAATTTTTTTCAATTCGGACGTCTGCTAAATCTCCATTGATCCATCGATTCAATTCAAGCTTACTTTTATTAAGATTCCACTTTAAGTAAAGAATCTGCTCATCAAGTTCTTGATAATCTTTTAACCACTGAAACCTCACAAACGCCACCCCTTATGGTAAAATAGTTTTGCGGTGCTATCTCATATGAGACGGCTTTTTATTTAATAAAGGAGGTAAAATAATTGAGTTTATATAGATTAGCTTTTTACAATCACGATAGCAATCAAGAAGAATACGAAGAATACGAAATTCAAAATCCAAGAATCTGTTCACATTGTAATAATACAGGTGAACAAACCGCAATTGACGGAATACTGATGAAATCTCATGATGATTTAGCTGCTGGAATAATATTTACAGGTTGTCCTCTATGTGGTGCTACTTCTATGCATTATCTACAATCATTTAGAAATGAAATAGGTAAAGGAGTATTTTACGAAGTATCTCAATCATTTCCTAAAAAATATAAAAACGTTGAAATTCCGAAAGCAATTCAAGATAAATTTCCTGATTTTATAGAAATCTTTAATCAAGCAAAATTAGCCGAAGAAGCTGATTTAGATCAATTAGCAGGTATGGGATACAGAAAAGCAATTGAATTTTTGGTTACAGATTATTTGCTGAAATATCCTGTAGAAGGCGTAGAAGAAAAATGGCTGACCAGTCCTAAAACCTCTTTAATAAGCAAAATTGGTAAGCTAAAAAATGAAAGAATTAAACAATTAGCAACGGCAATCACTTATCTTGGAAATGATGAAACACATTATACAAGACGCCATCCAGAATATGATTTAGCTAAAATGAAAGCCTTCATCCATGTTCTTCTAAGCGATATTGATAATGAATTGATTTATGAAGAATCATTTGAACTAATAAACAAATAACTATCACAAGGAGTCAGCAGTGACTCCTTTTTTATTAAAGCAAACTCCTAAAGATATAAATATTATATTTTAATTAATTCCTGTTTATTCATCGCTGTTCCTCCTTCAACCATAAATTTGGAAAATCATCGGCATATATCTCTATTGCACCAAATAACTTGATCGCTGATTCTGATTTTCCATGCATATCAGGACTGATTAAACGATCATAATAATCCTGACTGATTGTTTTTCCCTTGTACTGATAACGTGTAGCCGCAGTGTAATATACTGCTGTCTTGCTCAGATAAAGATATTTTGCTAAATCAGCCGATATCCGTAACAAAATGATTCTATTCTTACTTTTAATTCCACAATTTAGCAATGCTGGAACATTTCCATTTTCATCTTTTAAAGAATCGATGTAGTCAGTAGCTAAGATAATCACTCTACCTCCAATAACTCGCTATTCTCGTATATATTTCCGATGACTCTTACATAGGGTTTTAGCCGAGCTAATAATAAATCTCCGGCACACCATGTTAAGTCGTGTTGATTCCATCCAACTACATAATCTCCTTCGATCTCCATCCCTGCACTGCTGTCTTCTTTTCTTTGAAATGGATGATTTTCGACTGCTACAATATCTCCCTCAAATATCTCCACACCATTCTTATCCTTCAGAGTGGTAGATTGCATGAGCACATATTTATCTGGAGCCATTTCAGCATGATTGATCAACCTTCCTGCTTACCCATATTTCATTTCTTGTCCAATTGTTTTACCTTTAAATGGTGTGTACCACGCTCGAAATCTCGGTGTCATTCGCTATCCTCCATTTCAGGTAGTTTTAATTGATTCATGACATTGCGGTTTATAGAGTTTATGGCATTTACTGTTAAAATTCTTTGCCATCTTTGATTTTTAGGAGACCATCTTAACGCTGCTTTTTTTAATAAAGCGCGGATTTCATCTGACGGTTTGCCATTAGTAGTGATGTATATTCTGTCTCCCTCAAGGTCCATTCCATAACCTGAAATTTCTTCGTGATCTATTTCTTTGTAGAAAGTAACCCAGCCATTCCCATTAGCTGTCTCTTTTCTTTTTTTCTGGATAATTTCTCGCTGATCAATTAAAACGGGATCAAACATTTTTCTTGAGTTTTCAATGAAACGAGCATGCTTGCCAGTATTTGAATATAATTCACTTTCTAACTGGTGAATCCTTTCCTCTTCTTTTTGTTTCTTTCTACTAGGATAATTAGCAGGACCGCAGATCATAACGGAAGGAATCGTGGTTGCTCGAAGAATATTAGACTTTAATTCGACAATCAATTTATTGTATTTAACGAGTCTTTCATTCAATTGTTGCTCATTCTCTTGCGTTAAAAATTCACTAAAGCGATCAACAAAATCAGAAATGTAATCTCTAATTTCTTTATTGAAATCTCTCCCCCTGCTAAAGGAGGTCAATTCCTCATATCGCTCTCCAACTTCCTTAGGTATCTTATAAACTAATTCGAAATTTCTTTCGATTACACTTCTGAAACTTAAATTCATTATTTCTCCTCCTCAATCTCACATGCCTGTTCAAACTGTCTAGTGATGTTTTCTAACGCCTTTTTGTACTCGATAATACTTTTTATCGTTCTTTCTTCACTTAACACGTAATCGCGTTGTATTGCCTTTAAACACGATGAGACAGTTTGAAAGTATCCGATATCTGCTCGTGATTCTTCTTTTGTTTCTGTGTAGCGGATGTTTCCTTCTTCGTCTCGTCTTACCTTCGATAAGACAATGTTTCTAGAATCACTGGTAATTCGATAATCTTCGATTTTCATGTCTAGCATTTTTTCTCCTCCACATACCTAAACTGTCGTCCCTTTGAATCAATCCATAAGCTCCTAGCTCTATCCCAGATTATGTTTTTGCTCAGTCCAGTAATTTCAGATAACTGTTCAGCAGTACCTGTTACTAGAATTCGATCACCATGCCAGATTGCAATTTTTCTCGGTGTTCTCCGTTTGGGCTTTTCAGTCCACATTGATTTACCGAGCTTTTGGACTTCTGCAACTATTTCTTTGTCTTCCTGCCAAGATTCTGACTTGGTTAATTCAGCAATTCGTTTCATTGTCGCTTTCTTATCCACGATCATTCCTCCAATCTACGAATTTCCCTTCTTAAGTTCTCAATGTGCAAATCGATTGCCTTTCTCGCCGTTTCATTGACCATTACTGCCTTTGTCCGCTCCAGTTCGTCAATCTCCCGTTGAAGGCTTCGAATACGCATTTGAATCACTTCTTCTGTTGTCATGATGGACCACCTCGTTAAAACCGTTCTTCCTTGAACGTATTCCGATATTTTTTAGCTAAAATCAATGGCACTTGATATTTATGACAAAACAATTTTGCCTTGATCTTAAAGTCTTTTGTCTGCATCCCTTTAACATCTATGACTTTGACAAGCTTGCCGTTTTTATAAAATGTAAAGTCGGGAATATACTCGATCTTGCGATACTTCTTTCCGTCTAGTTCAAATTTCGGCATCAGCTCAAATCGTTCCTGAAGTTTCACTTTCCAGCCATTCGCTTACGCTTGCCACAAGGCTAGATCGTAGTACTCTGCTTCTGCGATAGAATCGAACTTGATACCTCGATGGATAGTTTTTCGATTACGATATTTATTCATTCTCAAGAAGCGCCTCCTTCTTAGCCTGATAAGCAGCAAAGCGGGCTTCTAATTCTGCTTTTTTATCAGGATCTAGCGTCTTTTCTTCTTGAGGTTTGTTGACCCAATCAGGTAACTTTTCACGCCGTACATTGTTTTGACGTTTAGGAAGATAGTTTTGTTTTTTCTTGTTCTTAAAATCTTCTTGGGCTTTTTCTGCTGATTCTATTGTCTTAATTCCTTGATTACTCCATGAATTTAATATCGCTTCAACATATTTTTTCAATCCTGGCATCTCAACGTTGTTTTCGAAAGCTAATTTAAAAGCAAAGAGAATCATATCTGCTCCCCAAGTTTTAATCATCGGTCCTAATGCTCCTTGCAAAAGTCCAGTAGGTGCTTTCCCCCAGTTTTTTTGGATGAACTCATACACGCCTATATCATCTTCTTTATTTGTCTTGTTTTGTTTTGTATTGTTTATATAAGCTGAAGGATTTACTGTAGAATCTACTGAAGGATTTACTTCCCTATTTACTTTCGGATTTACTTTACTATCTACTGGAATATTTACAGTAGCGGAGTTTTCTACCGTATTATCTACTGTAGTTTTTACTGTAAAATTTCCAGTTAGATCAGAAAGAATATAAACTCCAGCTTTTGTACGACCTCTCTTTTTATATTGAAGGAGTCCGTTTTGGATCAATTGATTACGATTGTTAATCAATGTTTTTTCAGACAAGATCCCCCATTTAGAAAGAAGATTTCTCAAAACAGTTTTTCGTGCCATTGCATTGTAATCAGATGCCCACACACCACTTAACTTTGTCTTATCTCGATCTTTATTGTTAGCAATTCGATGAGCTTCAATTTCTTGTTTGGTCCAATAGACAGTTTTCTTGAATCCATTCAGTAATTCAAAATAGCCAACATATCCAATGACTTCATCAGATGTTCTACCATTTGGATCAAACTCAAACTCTTCTGTCAGTCGGTTCCAGCTTTTTAGTTCTCCTTCGTAAACTTCAATCACATTTAATGCTTTGTATTTACCTGATCGTTGGGCTAATTGGATATATCCTTTATAGCCAAGCATAAATTGAGCTTTCTTTTCCCATTTTCCTGTTTGCGTATTCATTAGAGCTTTAAGCCCTAACTGTCCTGGTGCAACTTGTTTCTGTGGCTTTTCTGCCAATTGGTTTTTTAACGATTCATTTGTTGCCATTGTTTTTTTCCTCCTTCAGCGGTAATCCGCAAATCACACAATAATTCCATGATGGTTCTCGAAGTTCGCTTCCACACCGTGGGCATCTATTCATTATTTGATCTCCTTTTCGGTTAGTCTTCTTGATTCAGTAACGTTATAAATCTCTTCGTCATTTGCGATATCTGGATATTTCTCTGCTAGTTTCTTCGTGTTCATGCGTTTAGTACTAACAAGTTTCCAGCTGATAATGTTCCTTTGTGTAATGCCAATACTTGCCTCACGTTTTCCTAGCTCGCTGATAATCTCGTTGTCTACTTGACGGATAGCTGACTCAATTTCTTTTTTCGTCCGCTTGAGTTCTCTTTTTTGCTCGATAAGTTCATCAAAACGCGATGGTAGAGCTGTTTGATTTTCTTCTACATCTGCATATTTTTCTTTTAAGAAGTCAGCAGTCGCTTCACTTCCGTCAATTACAGGCTCGATACCTTCAACTACATTTGTTTCCCAAAATTCAACCAAGCGTTCTGTAATCGTATCGATCAATTCTTGATCTCTCGCAATTCGCTTCCAAATGAATCTTTGTCCGCCAATCAACACAGCGATATAACAATAATCTTTATTTAAAACATTCATATAATGTTGAACCTGACAGAGATAGCTAAGCGGGACTTCTTCTCCTTCCCACTCTTTACCAAGAAATTGGTTAGCTGTTTTGCATTCAAGAATGGCGTTTTCCCCTACTACGTCACGATCAATATTTGCTCTTAAAAATGGATGTAATGGATGTTCAAATACTTGGTTTCTTCTACGTACTTTTTTGCCTGTTCGTTCTTGAAATTCTTTGGCAACAACTTCTTCTAAAACATTGCCCCAATAAGCTGGTTCATTTTCTGATTCTTCAAGTACGACTTGTCCTGTTTTTTCTAGCCAGAGTTGATAAG
>PPYF01506746.1_pt1 | contig 27102 bp, 22 predicted proteins | sample 1559871 | NCBI WGS metagenome assembly PPYF01 (sample SAMN08240021, study PRJNA423297) | Human gut metagenome, whole genome shotgun sequencing project. | reverse complement strand
TCTGCATGGCTGGTTCCTCCTTTATGTAGATGACCATGCAGAGAAGGGACAACCAAGGAGGCAGGTTACTGATGCGGACTCCCGCACGCCCACGACTACCCGACGGGGACTGTGTTTTCATCTCTGGTGCCCGCATTGTAGCACGCGCGGATTCACGATGTTGATTGCCGGCGCCTAGACGGAGATGAAGGCGGTTCGATCTAGGTCAAGCCGGTCGCTCGTTCATGAAGCGGCCGATTCCCTGAAAATAAAAGGCGCCCACGAGGACACCTACAGGCTATCTTCGAACTACTTGGTTGGGGCAGACGGAGGAAAAAAATAGGGCAGAATCGCTCTCACGATCCCGCCCCGCAAACCCGAGGGTTTCTAACTGGCTCCATTATTCCGGGCTTCTCAGTTCTGTCATTGACCCAGGTATCATCCGTCTCCTATAGCGAGTGAATATAAAAATAGGGCAGAGTCGCTTGCGCAAGTCCGCCCCTAAAACCGTGAAGGTTTTGCTATCTGCAGGCTATTCTACCAACCCGAGCGATTCTGTCAACCTGCGAAGGAACTCGAGCGCGGAGCGAGCTGCGGCGTCGGGCCCCTTGTCGGGCAGCGCCTCGGTTTCGCCGTCGGCCCTGGCGAACATCTCGGCGAGCTCGGATGCGGCGCGCGAGCGCGAGGAGCCCTCGGGTACCAAGCCGGAGTGCGCCACGAGCACGGTCGCGACCTCCTGCATGGCCGTATTCCCCATCCACTTCCTCCTGGTCGCCTTGGGAATCCCCACGGCGGCGACCCTTCGGGAGACGCCGCTGGACGCCGAGCCCCGGGCGGCGCCCCTCTCGGCGAAGCAGTTGATCAGGCACGAGCCGTGCGCGGCGCAGTTGCGGACGGACTTCACGCGCTTGAGGTCGTAGTGGGAGGCCTCGAGGCGCCTGTCGCCCCATCGCCTGGCGCAGAAGCGCACGAAGTCGATGAGGGTGCCGAACGAGGTGAGCTCAAGGAAGGCCCAGGCAGGCATGTCGCCGGAGTACTTCGCGTAGAGGCTCGAGCTGTAGGGGCTGCGGCCGCTCATCTTGAGCTCGCGCAGGCGGTACTCCCTGTTTGCAGTGGTAAGCGATGCCATGTAGTCGGCCACGATGGCGTAGCCGTCCTCTCCACGGTCCTCCATCTCGCGAAGCAGTGTCACCTTCTGGAAATGCTCGATGTCGAGCGTCATGCCGAGCAGGGCGTGGCGCAGCTCCTGGTCGAGCGCCGCGAGCAGGCGCAGCTGGCCGAAGTCGAGGTCTACGTAGCGGCCGTCGCGCGGGCCTCCCTCGTATTTCGAGAAGAGTTTGCGGTAGGATGCGAGCTTGAAGAAGTTGCACTTGTCACGCAGGTAGTCCGCGGCCTCTTCCTCGGAACACAGCTCGAAGGCTACGCCCTTCTGCTTGAGGTGCTCTATCTGCTGCTCGATCGTGAGGATCGGCTTCCTATCGTGGGGTTCGGCCATGCTCGGTCTCCTGTCATAAAAAGTATTGCCTATTTTACCAGCATGTTCTCGACATTCGATGGAGGCCTCATCGTCGACTCATGGGCAAGCCGCCTGATACGACTCCCTTTCCCTGTCAGCAGCGCAGTCGCCTGACCTGCGGCTTTGGAATCGCGTTGGAAGCCGCCCGCGACCAATCATTTGCAGTTGTTGCGAGTGGCTTGCGCGTGATGCTGCGGTTGAGTTTCAGAAACGGGCGATTCCGCCCAATCGGGCACCCGAATCACGGCCGGAAGCTCCTTTGGGACAAAAACAAAAAATCAATGCCCTGAGTTTGAAAAAAAGTTTTTGAGGTTGTCCCAACTTTTGTCCACGAAGCCGACGAAACGCGACATCGCGTCATTCGGCGGCACGCGTTCCGTGTCGATGCCGAAAACTGGGTGCAACTGGAATGACGGGACGACAGAACCGAAGCCATCGAGTGGGAGTAGGACGACAGGGTTCTGACCTGCGATTTTGAGTGCCGCACTATGCCGCTGAGTTTCGTTTCGTACGAGAGTCATGACAAAGCCACCAGCGACGGAGATGAGTAAAAGCGATTAAAGAGCCTCCGTTCCCTGCGTTGGGACGGAGGCTCTTTCTTTGCCGTTTTACTCCCTTGTCTCCGTTCGGGGATTATTTCTTGCTCATTTAGGGCTATTCGCGCTGAAAGATTTTGACTAGCTTGGTGTCCTTTATTTCGTAGACAATGTCTGCGACGTTCTCGACCAGCCTCTTATCGTGGGAGACGAACACTATCGTTCCGGCATAGGCGCTCATCATCTGCTCGAGGGCTTCGGCGCTCTTGATGTCCAGGTAATTTCCAGGCTCGTCCATGAGCAAGATGTTGTATCTGCCCAGCAGCATCTTCGCGAGTAGCAGCTTGATGACTTCGCCTCCCGAGAGAACGCCAACGTCCTTTGTCAGGTCGCGCGGTCCGATTCCCATAGAGGCGAGGATGCCTCGAATTTCGGTCATGCTGTACTCGCAACCATCCTGCATGAACGAGATCGCAGACTGACGGGCGTCGAACTTGTAGCCTGTTTGCTCGAAGTAACCGATCTCTGCCTTGGGAGAGATGTTGATACCGTCGGCGCGTCGAGCGATTGCCTTCAGCAGGCTGGTCTTTCCTGTACCGTTGCCACCGGTGATGGCCACTTTGGCACCGAGCGGTATCTCGAATTTCGCGTGGTCATAGAGCATGCAGTTGCCGAAGCTCAAGCTGAAATCGTCTGCCGAGATGGGAAATTTACTATGCAGTTCCAGGGCCTTGCTCTGGCGGAACCGCACGGCGCGAATGCTATCTGGGGCCTCAATCCCTTCGAGCGCTTCGAGGCGCTTCTCCATGTCCTTAGCCGCCTGGTACATCCTCTTCTGTTTGGTGCCGGTTGCTTTCTGATGCCCCAATCGACCTGCATACTCGTTGCTTTTTTTCGCAGCCTTCCGCTTGGCGTCGACCTGCCGTGCTTTTTTCCGTTGTTTTTCGATGGCGGCTTCGAGGCGATCGCGCTCGCGCATCGCCTCTTCGTATCGAGTCGCCTGAGCTTTGCGCTCTTCTTCTTTCTGTCGCAGATAGTCGGAGTAGTCACCCCAGAATTCGGAAATACCGCCGTCTTTGAGCTCCCAGATCTTGTCTACCACCTGGTCGAGAAAATGACGGTCATGGCTCACGATGAGCAGAGCCCCATCAAATGCCTTGAGTTGTCCGACGAGAAGGCGGATGCCGTCTTGGTCGAGGTGGCTCGTAGGCTCGTCGGCGAAGATCGCGCTTGCATGCTGGGAGAGTGCAGAGGCAATCTTGGCGCGTGTTTCCTCCCCGCCGCTCATCGTCTCCTGCGCCACTCCGGCGACGTTGAGACGGGAGAGCATCTCACCACTGTCCTGAGCCGCATCAAGGTCGAGTTCATCGAGTTGGCCGATGAGGGCAATGCTGCCGAAGCGCCTGACGTCGGCGTCCGCAATGGTAAGATTGCCGCTCAGAATTTTAAGCAGGCTGGTTTTGCCTGCGCCATTGTCTCCCACCAAGCCGATGCGATCGTAGGAGTAGATTTCCAACTCTTCGATATCCAGGATATCGCGGCCGGCATATTCCAAAAAGATGTCTTTAGCTTTGACTATGAGTTCCATAGGTTGAACCGCCTTTTGTGTATTAGCCTTTTACTGGAAGCGCAGCCATGCCAAAAAAGATTGCTCACGTCGATTTTTCGCCTTTGCCCAATTGCCGGCGCGAGCGTTTTGACCTTGCGCAAGCCGGCAAATCCGAAAATGATAGTTGGCGACGAATAAGGAGCGCGATGTGGGATGTCGGCGCAATACCTCGTCGTCGCAAGGGCTTGAAGGCTGACGCGTGAACCGATGGCTGCCGCCTCTTTTTTTCGAATACTTGGGCTATTGAATCCGCCCGGTATCTCTTTTCCCCACGTTTCGGACGCTCGGAGCAAGCAGCATAGCCATCGCAAGCAGTACCATGGTCGCTCCAGAGCCGACGAACCATAACGGAGCTCCAAGCAGATCCGCAAAAACGGAGGGGGCCGCGAGGCCCATGGGCATGGCCCACGCCATGATGGTTCCGTAGAGGCCGAAAACGCGGCCTAGGTACTCAGGAGGTATCTGCTCCTGCATAAGGGCAGTCTGGGTTCCCGCGTACAACGGGGAGCATGCGCCCATAAGAAAGCTCGCCGGTAGGAAAACGGCGAACAGCGACGGGCCGATCAATCCGGATGCGATTGCGACGACGCCGAAGCCGGCGATCGCGGCGACCATGGTGAGCGACCTATTGCGGAACCCTCCCGTGGCCGCCAAAATGCCGGACCCAGCCAGCATGCCTGCGGAGAAAAGGACCTCCACCAAAGCAGCATCCCCCGTGCTACCGCCAAAATGTCCCAAGGTCATTATTGGGAACAATGCCGCGAGTGGGGAGAACGCGAAAGCGAAGACGAACCCGCACCAAAGAAGGGCGAACAGCCCCCTGTATCCCCTGATCAGCTTGTAGCCGTCCGAAATCTCAGAGAAAAGTTCTCGAACTTTATTGGAAAAGGACGAGCTGCGGTCGGCTTCGTCGAGTCCTCCTGCGTCTATCTGAGCGGCGAGGACAGCTAGAGAAGCGAAAAGCGCCCCCAGCACGTCGAGGGCAATCATGGCGGTAATGCCCGCCACAGGATAAATCACTGCCGCGAGCGCGGCGCCAAGAATGTATCCGGCGGACTGAATCGCCTGCATCACTCCCGATAGGCGAACGAGATGCTCTGGCGGGGCGAGATGGGGCGTGAGGGATTGGGAGGCCGGCGTGTAGAACGAAGTGCCAGCTGCGCGGAGAAACAGGGCGATGAGTATTGACCACGCAGGTAAGCTGCCGGCCAACGAGGCAATCGCCAAGGCGGCGCCCACCGCGGCAACGAAGAGGTCGGCGCCGATGAGAACACGTTTCAAAGGCAGCCTGTCGACAACGGCGCCCGCAAGGACTCCGAACAAAGCAATCGGCAGAAAGCCTGCTAACGATGCCAGGGAGAGGAGGGAAGATGATTCTGTCGTGAGGGCGATATGCCAAATGAGACCCATTTGGAGAATCAAGCTCGTCAATGTCGACACGAGCTCCCCGCCCCATACGAAACAAATCTTAAATTGCCATGAATGGCACAGCGAAACAGACCTGCGCCGAGAGGTTTCAAATATCATGGTTATGTCCAATCGTGAAATGGCGTGCAGAAAAACAGCGCGACGCCACAACAGCGCCGCTTTCTAGGCGCTCATCCACGTGCGGAAAAGACCAACCACGACACCCCTCCTTTGTTAATTCGGTCTGGCAAACCATGTAATATTAACGAGGCTTGAGTTTGCCTGTCAAGAATCGACCATCGGAAAGGGCAATCCTCTCTGGCCATTCGATTCCTTTTGTATCTTTGGTTGCATAGGTGACCCGCCAGGGCTATTACGCGTGGAAGAGGCGCCTGCCGAGCTGGCCGATGAGGCGCTGAAGATGGCCCTGGTCAGGCGAAACGATCCCAAGGGATGCGTACATCATTCGGATAGTAAGAATGTTGCCAGCAGGTTTTGCGGCAACCGCAAAGGAGCCGTATCCTGCAGCTGGAATCACGTTGCAGCATCCTGACCCGCATTCCGATTGGCGGACGGCCCGCTTCGGCATCCTGACCAGCACAGCGATCGAGCCTTGTCATTCCTTGGATATGCCGGTTGCTCGGGGCGGTCCCGACGGAGGCCCTCGCCTCCCCGGTCCGTGACCCAAGAAGGGCAAGCATGCTGATCTGCATGGCTGGTTCCTCCTTTATGTAGACGACCATGCAAAGAAGGGACAACCGAGGAGGCAGGTTACTGATGCGGGCTCCCGCACGCCCATGACTACCCGACGGGCTGTTTTTCATCTCCGATGCCCGCATTGCAGCATGAACGAATGTGCCTCGACATCTCTGCTGGCATGGTACGACTGGGATCGCACCTCGACGCATCCTTGCGCATACTGCCTTCCAAGTTTCGAAACCGGGAAGGAAAGTGTATGTGAGCGACGATATCGGCGCCGATTCGACGCTCGAGAGGGAGATTGCGCCGATTCTATCCATCGGGGATGCATTCCCGAAGATTCTCATCACTCGCACGAGGCATGAGCCCCATACCCGGGAGGGCGTGCTCGTGCTGAATTTCGCGAGGTGGCTGCTTGGCGGGTAGGGTTCTGAACGTCGCATTGGGATATCGCGCGACAGGGCACGCAGGGCTGTTTGTGCCCGCACGGGAAACGCCGTCGCCATGCGGGCGGCCTGTCGTGTCCGATTAGCCTTTTGCTAAACAGGCTTACGCCAACTCATGGGCAAGCCACCTGAGACTATTCACTTTGCTTATCGTTGACAAAGACCTGTGGCCTGCGGTTTTGTGAACGGCTCGTAAGCCACCCGCGTCGACTCACTTACTGTTGAAGCTGGTGGTTTGCAGGCTCAAAGGCGGTTGAGTTTCAAAACGGGCGTTTTTCGGCGATATCGAGCCTCCAAAGGCGGCTCTCCGTGCCCCTTGGGACAAAAATAAAAACTCAATACTCTGAGTTTGAAAATGGTTTTTGAAGTTGTCCCAGCTTTTGTCCCCGAAGCCGATGAAACGCGACGTCGCGTCATTCAGCGGCACTCACTTCGAGATGCCGCCGAAAACTGGGTGCAACTGGAGTGACGAGACGGCAAAACTATAACCACCGAGTGGGAGTAATTCCGAACATTATCGTGAGGTTTGATTTGGGTGGTGTTTCATATCGTTCGGTGACGTTTCATACGCCGAAATCACCAGCAAGCCATCCGATAACATGGAACCGAAAGACCCTCCGGATCCAAATGAACTGCGCCCCAAAACTTGGACGGCTTAAATAAAGACTACGCCACTAGGGACTGGCTCCGGAACTCCTCCGGGGTCAGTCCTTTCAGCTTAACCTGGCGCCTCCGGGTGTTCCAATGGACGACATATGCGTCGAGGTCCGCCTTGAAGGACCCGAAGTCGGGCCAGCTGCGTCCTCTGAAGAACTCGTCTTTCAGGTGGCCGAACACCTGCTCCGTCGCGCCGTTGTCGATGCAGTTGCCCTTCCGGGACATGCTCTGCGCCACGCCGGTCTCCTCCAGCCGCTTGCACCAACCGGCATGCTGGTACTGCCAGCCCATGTCCGAGTGCAGGATCGGCCTGGAGCCCTTGGGCTTCTTGGACACGAGCTGGTCGAGCAGCTCGTGCTGCTGGGCCATGTTGGGACGCAGCGACGTGGACCAGGCGACGATCTCCTTGCTGCCGAAGTCGTAGACCGGCGCGAAGTAGGCCTTGCCCCAGGGCTGCTTGAACTCGGTGACGTCGGTGCCCATCTTCTGCCACGGCGCGTCGGCGGAGAAGTCGCGCCCTATGACGTTCTCGAAGGTCTCGCCCACGACGCCCCTGTACGAGTTGTACCTGTGGTAGCCGGTCTCGCGGCGGATCCCGCAGCTGATGCCCATCTCGCGCATCACCTTGAGCACGGTCTTGTCGGCGACGCGCGCGCCCAGCTCGGCGCGCAGGCACATGGCCACCTGCCTGTGGCCGCAGCCGTTCGGCGTGCGCGAGAAGATCTCCGCGACCGCCCCGCGCAGCTCGGGCCTGGTCGGAGCCTTCGGGTGCGACAGCGCGTAGTAGTAGCTTGACCTGGCGAGGCCGGCGCACTCGAGCAGGTCGGAGATGGGATGCTGCCCTGAAAGCCCGTTCACGACGACCGCCTTATCGCGGTTCGAGAGCGCTTCTCCGCCTTCAGGGCTATCGATTTTTTTAAGTAGGCGTTCTCCGCCTCCAGCTTCCGAACCCTCCGCTCGAGCTCCTGTTCTCGCGTCGTCTTCTTGGGCGGGGAGGACGTCCCCTTGTGCCTGCCTTTGGGCTTTGGCCTGAGCGCGCCCGGACCGCCCTCCCGATATGCCCTTAGCCAGGTCTTGAGGGAGGTGGTGGAGGTTATCCCGAACCTTGCCATGGCCGCGGGCTTGGTCATCCCCTCGTCCACGACCGCCCTGACCGCTGCAAGCTTGGTCTCGAAGGAATATGTCGCGTGTTTCCCGCCCGTCATGGCTAGCACCTCGATACCAACGGACCTGTAGACTGCCAACCATTCTCTCACGGTTCCCGAGGACATGCCCAGCAAGGATGCGATTTTGTCGCGGCCGCGTCCCTGCTCGTACAGCTCGACAGCGCGTAGCCTCATCGAGACGTCGTAACGAGCGTTTCCAGACATAAAGGGGCCTCCCATTTCTCATGTCCAAGAAATGGGAGGCAGTTCAAAGCCGACGGGCTTCTCACATTAGCATGAAGTTAAAGAAACACCGCGCTTAGCACTTGCTACGCCTCTTTGTCACGATGCCGATTCCCAGTGCGGAAGCACCCAGAGCCAGAACCACAAGGGCGCTCGGGGTCTTGTCGCCGGTCTCGGCCAGCTTGGTAGCTACTTGCTGCTTTTCGGGCTTGTTGTCAGAATCATCCTGAGACTTATCCTCGGATTCGCCGGTGGAATCTGCCTTAACCTCGTGCGTATTCGTAATGACGCCCTCGTTGCCGACAGTAGCGTTGTCGACAGTGTAACCATCGACGTCTGCCTGGGTAATCTTGTGGTCGACTTCATAACGATTGCCATTGTCGTCATAGGCGTATTGGCGGACACCGGTGTAAGTGACGGTATACGTGTCGTCACCATTGTCCACAACAGTGGGCAGCGTATCAGAAGCGACGCCATCGGCGGTCAGCGAGAGAAGCTTGGCGTAGTCCTCGGCGCTCGGGCGCAGACCGTCCTTGTCTGAGGAATCCTTCCAAGCGATCGTAGCGCTGAGATCGGTATAGGCGGGGACGATGGTGAGCGTGGCAGGGACGATGCGGATGTAGTTATAACCGCAGATGTCATCGCCGACTATACACTTGTAGATGTAGCCATCGCCCAGGTCGACGTCGCCAAGACCCGTGCGGGTTTTCGCGCTGTTGCTCGTATAAGCTTCCGGAAGCTGCTCCGGATCGGTCGTATAGGTGATTGCATACTCACCGGGCTGCTCGCCCGCCTCGCGGCTGAGGCTAAAAGCCGAAAGATCAAGGAGAGTCGTGGGATTACCGACGAGCAGGCTCAAAGTGGCTCCCAAGGTCGGATCAGGTTCACCTTCAACCTTGGTGACGCTCAACTCCTTGAACTCATACAGCGTCATGATATTGTGACGCACAAAATAGGAGCCGTTCCCCGCGTAATTGCCTTTGAAGTCAATTCTCTCCCAAACGAAACCCGAGCTTACCAAGCTGTCGTCAGTTGGAAGCCAGGTATCAATGTTGTCCGCGTTGCCACGGTCGCTTATAAAGCCGAAGGATCGGGTGTAATCCTCTCCTTCCACAAGATCTTTACCGCTTATGGAATCCTTGACCGTAGACCTGAAGTGATGGGACTGGCCGTTGTACCATGCGCTCTGAGGACCGGAAACGTTGGGTTTCCCATAGCTCTCCGCCTCGTCCGCCCATGCACTTACCGACATTGCAAGGGAAAGCGAGATTGCTAGCGCCAGAGCTACAATGCCCAGTGCTTTTCTGAATCTTTTCATTGATTAACCTCCTCGTCAGATTCAGCTATCCGGATTGCTCCATTTCGCAATCCCCAACCTATGCTTTGCATCGGCATCGATGCGTACCGATGCAAATCACCTGTTCCAAAAGTCAGCGTTATCGGTTCGTCTACTGCGTTATCAGCGGCTGTAACAGTTGGTTGACCTGGTCCGTTGTTAGCTCGGCGGATTTAGCCGAGCAGACGCTCCTGCGTGGGGGTTAGCGATATATCACCCTCATGTATCTTGCGCATATGTGCCTTTCCGCGTATACGTTGTTGTATATGGACGTAAGCAAATGCAGACATTACTTGAGTGGTCGGCTACATTGATTTCACTGCTTGAATGAAAAGAAACGGCCTGATAAAGCGTTTTGCACTCTGAAACGAGTAACGCTTTATCAGGCCGAGGAGGTTGTAAACAAACGTCTAGATTATTTGCCAAAAATCCGAAATCGGTATTGGCAAGCGATACGATTTTTACTACGAACGCATCGATTTGTAAGGAATTGCGATGTCCGCGGGGCGCTGCTTAGCCCACTTCAAGAACGTCGTATGCGAAACCCCCAATGACTCGCCCGCTTGTCGGCTGTTCAAACAGCCGTCTTTCCACTTGCGGTGCACCGCATCGAACTCCTGGGGCACGATCAGCGCCGGCCGCCCCAGCTTCACGCCGCGTGCGCGCGCCGCCGCGATCCCCTCCGCCTGGCGCTGGCGGATGTTGTTGCGCTCAACGTGCGCCACGTAGCTGAGCAATTCCAGCACGATGTCGGCGATCAGCTTCCCCGTCACCCCGTGACCGGACGTCGAACGCGTGTCGAGCAGCGGCATATCCAACACCACGATGTCGATGCTCCTTTGCTTGGTGAGCAATCGCCACTGGTCGAGAATCTCGTCATAGTTGCGGCCAAGGCGGTCGATGCTCTTCACCACGAGCACGTCGCCAGGCTGCAGACGTTTGACCAGCGATTGATACCCGGGGCGATCGAAGTTGCGCCCGCTCAGGTAATCGACGAACACGGATTCCTCCGAAACGCCAACGGCGGATAGAGCATCGAGCTGTCTGTTCAGGTTTTGATCCTTGCTTGATACCCTTGCGTATCCATACATAGTCATGACTCGCTCCTTTCTGCGCCCGGAAGCGCACCAAGAACGGTCGGCATCGGTCGGTCTATCGATATCGCGTTCGGATGCAAGCGGGTTTCGCGCATGTTGCAGAACGGTTGATGATTCGAACCTTGTTCGTGACGCCAGGACCAACCTAGCCACCGCAGCTGCATATATCGCTTGAGCGCACACGCGCGAAAGCATCATCAAGAAACGTCTGGCCTCCACCCATAACGCCTACACACCCGCACGACAGCAAAAGGATACGAGCATCACGAAATCCATGAGACGGAATGTTTAATAATAAGGCTCTCGGTAGTTTGCGTGGGTGAAGATCAGGCATAAGTGCTGATGACCTGGGGATAATCGTATCCAGAAACGCATTTCGAGGTAAACGGCCCCGCAAGGGGCCGTTTACGCATGGGTCACGCGCCCGCGCGCGTGAGGCGCCCAAAACATGGCGTTCACGTCGAGTCGGTCCCGGCTTTTGCCCCCGAAGCCGACGAAACACGACATGGCGTTACCTGACTGCGCTCGATTCGAGACGGCAGTGAAAACTGGGCGCAACTGGAATGACTAGACGGCAGAACCAGAACCATCGAGTGAGAGTAATAGAACATACGTTCTATACATTATCATTGTACCAGGCAACAGGTGTAGCTTCAATTGAAACTACACCTGTTGCTATATAGGAGTCGATACCGTAATCAGTGCTCGCGATGCTTTTGCTTGCACCTCGGCTTTCGCTGCCAGAAACTCGTCGCCTGGGGTTTCTCGCCGGCAGTCTGCCTCCTTGCCGAAGGAGAGGCGGTCGTTTCTTTGTGGGGTTGCGGAACCATCTATATCCGCTTGCGGCGGGCTTGCTTGAGCCAGTTCCTCTTGAAAGGGCCGATACCACCGAAGAACTTGTTGTACGTCTCACCGTTCTCCTTGGCCTCGTACTTGACCAAGGAGAGTTCGATGGTGCAGAGATAATCCGCCACTTGCTCGAGGCGGTAGTCGGTCATCGAGGTTTTGCGGCGTCGGACGACTCCCTTTGAGAGGACTTTGCCCACTGAGCGGTCGAGCGCTTGCTTGACGATGTCCTGACCGTTGTCGTAATAGACCTTCACATCGTCGAAGGACTGGAAGAAGTCTAAGTGCTCAACCATGGCGGAGGAGATATCGCGCCCCATGCGCTCCATTAGCCTTGCCGGGTCTTCGAACTGGCTGCGGCGGTAGACGAGCGTGACATAGGAGATGGGAAGCCTGCGGACAAACGAGGAGAAGTAGGCGAGCATGGCTTTGCGCTGCTCGATGCCGAGAAACTCATAGTCCTTGTGCCCGTTCATGAGGGGCTCGGAGTGGAACGGGATATTGGGGAGGTCGGCCCTGGCGAGTTTGGCCTCATAGCTTGTGACCGCTTCGGCGATGCTGTCTGCCTGGTCATGGAAGACGAGTGTGAGCAGATAATAGCGGGCCTTGTCGCCGCGGTCGCCGCTCTCGTCGACGAAGATGCTGAGCTCCTTGGCCAATGGGGACTCCTAATGGAATGGATAAAAAAAGTGCCGGGGGACTCCCCCGGCACTTGGAGGTAGCTTAATACGCCACCAATAACCTTATAGCATGCTCTGGCGTCGAATACAAGAGAGGGGTGGGGTGAGGCCGCTAGATGGCGAATCCCCAAAGACGGCGCGTCGTGCCGCGAGCGGACCTTCTTATCGAGCGGAACAGGGAGAGGATCGGATCGTCGCTCTTCTCGGAAGAGCCCCTTCTCGTCCCCCGAAGCAGGACGGCATCGTCGGTTCCGAGGATGTAGCTCCAGTAGAAACCGTCGTAGATCATCCATGGGTCTTCCCCGCGCTCGCCGTAATGGGCGCCTTCGCCGATGGTGGCGTACGGCGCGAGCTTGGCCGCGGCAACCCTGAACCTGGCGGCGGGAAGGTTGCGTTTCCCGGAGGTGCACTCGATTTTGCACCAACCCGTGACCAGGTCGCAGCATATGTCGATGTTGCCCTCGGGGGCGGGCCCCCACATCCAGAACCGCGCCCACGTCGCCTTCTCGCCGACGCCTCCCGCAAGGGGCTCCTCACGGGAGACGGGCGCGGGGAGAAAGTCCACCTTGGGTTCGCCGTCGGCGCCGGCGTCCCATCGGGCGTAGGCGAAGCGGGTCCCGTAAAGCTTTGCGACCTGTTCGTCTTCGCGTGCTGCGAAAAGGCGTTCGAACGGCTCCGCCTCTACCTGTGGGACGAGATAGCCCCAAAGGTCGGGGCATGAGATGTCCGCGAGACTCTCCGGTCCGTATTCGGTCGGGTAGAACGTGCCGTCCGCCTGGCCCTGAAGCACCTCGATCGCGTCGAGGATTGCATCGTCTTCCCAAAACCAGCCGTCGCGCAGGCCCAGATACGCGTCCATGGCTATTCTTCTTGCTGCACGGAGAGGAGGGGCTTGTCCCACTCGGCGGTATCGGGATTCCACGCGGCTGTGAAATCGTCGTCCATTCCCTCGCAGGTGAGGCTTACGCTCCCTGCGGAGGGTTCAGGCTCCGGCTCGAGGAAAAATCGATCGCTGCCCCTGCCGGTATTGAGCTCGAAATCCAGGGAGAACGAGAGCCCCGCGGCTTCGAACCCGCAGTATACCTGAAGGATCTCGGTGTCCGGCACGGACGCTTTCTCGTAGCTGAACCTGAGCTTCGGCGGAATGGCATGCGCCGGCAGCGCCTCGGAGAGGATGTCGGCGATGGCGTCGGCGATCATGTCGTCGTGCTCGTCGCGCCAGTCGCGGTTCTCCGGCGAGGCCTCGTCGTCGAACATCCCGTTTGCAGCGGCGTCCTTGCGGTGCCAGACGTCGTAACCGAGGTTGAATGGCAGCCCTTCGGACTTGCAGCCGTGGCTGCTCATGTCGAGCTTGAGGCCATGTGCCTCAGAGAGCAGCATGATGGCGGCGTGCAGGTCGAACAGGTAACTTACGTCAATATCGACGTGGCAGCCGAGCTGCGCTTCCAGCTGGCGGTAGGTTGTGGTGTTGAAGCCGTCGGGCGCCTGCTCGAGCGCGAAGAGGATCGCCTCCGCATCCCTTCAACATGAGGGGGTTCGAGTCCGCCGCTCTCATGAGGATCGGGGCCTCCGACGATGGCGTTCTGGAGCGGATAGCGAAGCTCCACGCCCTCATGGTTTTGGAGATGAAAGAAGAATCGCCGGCAATCCCAGGGATACCGGCGGAAGTGGTCGAATACGCGCTGAGCACGACCGAGGCGCAGCCCGAGAAGGGCGACATGAGGGTCGTTTCAGAGGATTGGGGTGATATGGATGAAGTTGATTGGTAAGTGTATTTCAGGGTTCATCAAGTGGCTCATCAAGGCCGTCTTCAGGTTCATGTAGGATTCCCAGTATGATTGAGCCTTATTGGATGGCAAGGACTATCCGTTGTCCCGCCATGCGCATTCTGTGTTCTAACGCAACAAACGCCCAACCGGACAGCACTCTATCCTTTCGCCCAACATACTGAATCTTTTACCTATATCTTCGACAATGGTAAAATATCTTCGTCAGATATGACGGATGTGGCGAGAATGATGTCAGGATGGCGGAGATACTATGGCGCAGTTTGAATACGGAAGTACGCTTGGCATGCTTATGGTCCCAGAGGTGGTATCGGCTCTCGGGGATATCCGCGAGCTCAAAGGGAAGACCGCTTCGCTCTCAGCAACCAGCCCCGAAACGTTCTCGGCGCTGGTCGAGGTCGCCAAGATCCAAAGCACAGGCGCCTCGAACAGGATTGAGAACATCTCCACTTCCGACAAACGCCTGCGCGAGCTTATGGCAGACAAGACGGATCCGAGAAACCGCGACGAGAGGGAGATTGCAGGCTACCGGTATGTCCTGGACGAAATCCACGAGAGCCACGACGACATCCCCATCACGCCGAACATCATCCTCCAGCTCCATCGCGACCTGTATCGCTTCTCCGGCGATTCCTACGCCGGCAGATGGAAGGATACCGACAACGTGATCGCCGAGCGCACGGCCGAAGGAAAGCTGGTCGCCCGATTCGTCCCCACCTCTGCCGCCAGCACTCCCGCCGCCATCGAGAGGATCTGCTCCGAATATTCGAGGCAGATAGACGCCAGAGCGTACGACCCCTTGCTCGTGTCGCTTGTCTTCACCTTCGACTTCGTTAGCATCCATCCCTTCAACGACGGGAACGGCCGCATGAGCAGGCTGCTCACGCTGCTGCTCATGTATCGAAACGGGTACGACGTGGGGAAATACATCTCGATAGAGAAGGAGATCGAGGGATCGAAAAAAACGTATTACGAGGCCCTGCAGGCAAGCTCTTCGGGCTGGCAGGACGGCGAAAACGATTATGTCCCATTCGTCACGTACATGCTGGGGGTAGTAATCGCCTGCTACAGGGAGCTCGACAGCAGATTCTCGATTGCGACTCTGCCAACTGGAAACGAGGAGGCCATCAGGGCGTTTTTCGGTAGGCTGGTCGGAACGGCGACGAAGCGCGAGATCATGGATTCCAACCCGAGCATGAGCCAACGCACTTTGGAACGAATCCTCGCGAAGCTCCAAGACGAAGGCGTCGTAGAAAAGGTCGGCGCCGCGAGGTCGACGGCGTATCGGCGAAAAGGATAAGGGCTTACGCCTTGCTGGTGGTATTGGTATCGGGATTTTAGGAGTTAATTTTGGCGAATGAGGAAAAGCCCGTCCTGCTGCCTCTTCATCCTAAAGAGCTATCGGATGAAGAGTTCTCTGCATACGAAGCGGAGTTTGAAAAGGTCCTGAGCGACCCTTTCTGCAGAAACATCGCCCTTTCCGGCCCCTACGGGGCGGGTAAAAGCTCCGTCATGGAGAAGGTGAAGAGAGGGCGGCAAAAGCACGGAGAGAAATGGATAACCATCTCACTTGCCACATTTGGGGAAGCGAGCGGCGGGCAGAAACCGGAAAGCTCCTTGTCTCAAGACGATGTCGAAGCAGAGATCCTCAGGCAGATGGTCCACAAGATCGGCACGTCCATGGCTCCGAAAAGCAGATTCCGCAGATTATGCGATCGAAAGCCAGTTGCCGATGCGTTCATGGCCGCTCTCGTGTTGGCATTCGCCCTCCTAACAACGTATCTTGCGAGCATCTCCTCCAAATTGCTCTCCCTCCAGCTTTCCAGCATAGAGATCTTTGCCTTTGCCGCCTGGCTGGTTATAGCTGGTGCAGGCGCATACCGCCTTATACGCACGAACGCAATCCCGAGATTGGTCAGTCGAGTCAAAATCTTCGAAGCGGAATTCGAGATAACGCCGCCGGGCTCGAAGTCCCCTTACGAACGTTGTGCGGATGAGATCGTATACCTGCTCAATGCATCCAAAGTGGATGCCGTCGTCTTCGAAGACCTTGACAGGTTCGACTCGATGGCGATTTTCGAGAAAATGAGAAGCCTGAACTCCCTGACAAACGACTCCAGGTTCAGTGACGCAGAAAAGAAATGGACGGAAAAAGGCAGGCAGAAGGCAGAAAAGCCTTTGAGGTTCTTCTTCCTGGTACGCGACGGCCTGTTCGAAAACCCCCACGATCGAACGAAATTCTTCGATTACGTCATCCCGGTCATTCCCTATATCGACCCGAACAGCGCATTGGGCATTTTCCGCAATGCCCTCAACGGAGTTGGGATTACAGTCGACGAGGGATTCCTCTATCAACTCTCCTCGTACATCGACGACCCCAGAATCATCCACGATATCGCCAACGAGGTATACCATTACAAGACATCCCTGTTCGAAACCAGATCCTTCATCGATGGGGATTCCGAGCGTTTGACCGCGCTGCTCGCTTACAAGGCGCTATTCCCGAGAGACTTTGAGCTGCTCCAAACCGGAAGAGGCTACCTGCATGAAGTGTTAAACGGAAAGCAGAGGCTCATTGCCAGACTGACAGAAGATGGCGAAACCGAATACGCAAAGCTGCAAAATGAGCTAGACGACATTGAGCGCCAACTCAAAGTGAGCGAAGACGAGCTTACCTGCATGTTCGCTGCATCTGAACTTGCGAACATCGCCCAGTATCTTTGGGAGTTCCGCGGTCCGGGCAATTTTGACCCGCATTCTTTCTTGGAAGCTGCCAGAAATAACACAGGGGCCTCTCAACGACTTGAAGTCCTCTTGCAACAGCTGAGGGACAACGACCTATACCAGGCACGGCTTCTAGAGGTCCGCAATGATGCAGACAGCAGGAGCAATGTTATTCGAGCTCGTCAGAAGCAGATTAGGGATAAATTCGAGACCTTGCACCCGATGACCATCAAACAGCTTATCGACGAGCTACCAAACGCGGACGACTTATTCGATTTCAAAGGCAGCGATATTGAACGTGAAGAGGATTTCGAAGAGCTTTCGATGAATGCCGTTCTCAGCAGCCCCTCCTTCCCGATGCTGCGTTTTCTGGTTTCATCTGGATACATCGACGAATCCTGTCGCCGGTATATCAGCAACTTTTACTCCGATACGCTCTGCGCTGAAGACGACGACTTTCTGTCAGCTATCAAGCAGGCGAAGTCGATCGACCTATCCTATCAGCCCAAAAAGCCAGGTGAGATCGTCAGGCGCATGGGACGAGGGGAATTATCCAGGATAGGCACGAGAAACCCTTGGCTTGTGTCAGCGCTTCTAAGCAGCGAGGACGACGAGAAAATCGATGAATTCATGTCGTCCGTCAAGCGGTCCGGCGGCGTTCGGTATATCGCAGAATTTATCGCCTCAGAGCAGTTCGCCCCTGAAATCTTCGCATGGATTCCCGTTCATTTTGACGGCGCAGTCGCGCAGCTGTTGCGCGACGAGGGGATATCGACGGACGACAAACGCTGCTTCTGCAAGCGATGCCTCGTCAATGAAGATGGCCTTAACCTGCTCGATGCAGAGAATGACATCTTTGCGGAGTACATCGATTCTGATCCTCGCTTCCTGGAGGAAGATCCCCGCTTCGATAACTCGGAAATCGAAGAGGGGCTTCGTCGCGTCGGATATTGCGCAGAGGCCATCGACTTCCAAAACGCGAGCAGCGCCCTGCTGGACTTCGTTTACGACAATCGCCTTTTCATGCCCGTGCCGCTAATCGTCGATGGCTATCTGAACCTTAAGTTCGGGATAAGCGGGAGCATGGGCCTGGGCACATTGATCACTGAAACGCTGAAGCTCCCTGACTGCCCGATAAAAAACGTCGCATCCGAAAACATGGAATACTTCGTCTCTAACGTCACCAGGGAATCCAAGGTGCCCCTAAAGGAAGCGCCTATGTTCGTGGTTTCCGTTTTGAACGAAAAATCCATTCAAGCGGAGACTGCCAAGGCATTTATCGAGGCTCTGGCGAATGTCGAGATCGAAGATATCAATCAGGTCGATTCGGCTGATTACAGGAACAGCCTGCTGGCAGCTCAGCTCGTAAAATGCAACGCTAGCAATGTCATATCGTTCTACCGATGGGCAGGGAATTCCATTTCCGATGATTTAGCAAGGTTGATCGAGTCGAAGGGCGCGCCAACCGATTTGAATGCTGCAAAATGCGAAGAACAAGGAGAGGACGCGGCGGGCATAGTTGGCGAAATCATCAAATGCGAGGCAGTGTCGGTCGAAAACAAGAAAGCAATTCTAGCTGGATGCGGATTCAAGTTCGCCTCCTTCGACATTGACGAGCTCGACGGCGAGACGGTGGAGGCGATGCTCGAAACCAAGACCATCGAGATGAACTGCGACATGCTGGAAAAGTTCAGAGCCTGCAGACCTGATTCGGAGCTTGACTATATCCTCTCTGATTTGGATGGCTTTCTCGCATTGATTGACATCGACTCCCCCGATGGGCCCGAATGGGAAATCGAGAAAGACGAGGTGACTAATCTACTGGAATCGAATATCGATACCAGCAAGAAACTCGCTGCGCTGTCTTGTTTCAAAGGCACAATTCACCTCGACAAGGGCTACGAAGCCAAAGTCAACGCCGCGATAGTCGCCAAGCACTTTAATCCGAACGATGTGGCGAACCTCCCCTCATATTACGAAAATGCCACGGAGGAGCTTAGAAGCCAGATCGCCAGGGCGTTTGCAATGCACGATGAGATGGTCATAACAGATGAGGTCGAGTTCGGTTTGGACCTGCTCTGCGATTCCCTTAAGCATCTCAAAGGGAGTCGTGGCGAAGCATTGTACCTTCTCGCGTGGTACTTCGGAAAGCATGAAAATGAAATCGATAGAAAAGATGTCAAGGAATGCTTTGAAACCGCGGAGTTGGGAGACTATGTAAAGCTCTTCGATACCTCCGCGTCGATGATCCCCAAGTCTGACATTGACGACAAGATGCTCTTAATCCTGGACCATCTCGGAATGTGCGGGACGATATCGCCTGAAGTCAACGCAGAGGGCTTGAGGAAGGTGCATGCAAAGGGCTATAAACGAACGAAATAGACCACGGTCTGGCAAGCTTCCACATCCTGTCGAGTCGGAGTCGTTCGACATGATTCCCATACAACCGAAAGGCGCCTAGGTCCATTCGAAGACTGAACTGCAACCCAAAACCTGGACGGCCTGAATAAGGAGCGGCTAGGCCGCTGAGGACTGATTCCGGAACTCCTCCGGGGTCAGTCCTTTTAGTTTAACCTGCCTCCGCCTCGTGTTCCAATGGACCACGCACGCGTCGAGGTCTCGCTTGAATTCCTCGAAACTCGGCCACCTCTGGCCGCGGTAGAACTCGTCCTTGATATGGTCGAAGACCTGCTCGGTGGCGCCGTTGTCGATGCAGTTGCCCTTGCGCGACATGCTTTGCGCGATGCCCGCGCCCGCCAGCCTGTCCACCCAGCCCGCGTTCTGGTACTGCCACCCCATATCGGAATGCAGGACGGGGTGCGCGCCGCCGGGCATCCTGGCGACCAGCTGATCGAGCACCTCGAACTGCTGGGCCATGTTCGGGCTCATCGACGTCGACCACGCCACGATCTCCTTGCTGCCGAAGTCGTAGACCGGCGCGAAGTACGCCTTGCCCCATGCCTGCTTGAACTCGGTCACGTCCGTGCCCATCTTCTGCCAAGGGGCGTCGGCCTCGAAATCGCGGCCGATCAGGTTCTCGAAGGTCTTCCCGACCAGGCCCCTGTACGAGCCGTACCTGCGGCGGCCGGTCTCCTTGCGGATGCCGCAGCGGATGCCCATCTCGTTCATGATCTTCAGCACCGTCTTCTCCGCGATGGTGACGCCGTCCTCCGCGCGCAGGCACATGGCGATCTGGCGGTGCCCGCAGCCGTTGGGCGTTCGCGAGAAGACCTCGGCGACCTTTCCCCAAAGCTCGGGCCTGGTGGGCTGCTTGGGATGCGCCATCGCGTAGTAGTAGCTCGACCTTGCGAGTCCTGCGCATTCCAGCAGGTCACCCATCGAATGGTCCCCCGAGAGCGACGCTACCACCGAGGCCTTGACCCGGTTCGAAGCGCTTCTTCCGCCCTCAGGGCCTCCAATTTTTTAAGTAGGCGTTCTCCGCCTCGAGCTTGCGGACCCTGATCTCGAGCTCTTCCTCGCGAGTTATCGGGGCCTTCTGCCTGGCGGGCGACCCCTTGGGACGGCCCTTCGGCTTGGGCCTCAGCGCCTCCTCGCCGCCCTCGCGATAGGCCCTGCACCAATTCTGGGCAGATGAGCGGGAAACCACCCCGTGGGCAGCCATGGCGTCGACGGGGGTCGCGCCCCCGTCCACCACCATGCGCGCGAAGGCGAGCTTGGTCTCGAAGCTGTAAGAGTTGTGGGTTCTTCCCATATTGAGGGGCCCTTCCGGTCCGACGGCCTTGTATGCATAGAGCCATTTTTCCACAGTGCCCGCGGAAATGCCGAGCGAAGACGAGACGGAGCGCTTGCCGAACCCAGCCCCGAAGAGCTCCAAGGCCCTTTCCCTGACCTCGATACCGTGCCTTAACCTTCTGGTGTTTTGCATGAAGAAAGCCTCCCATTTCTCGTTGTCCAAGAAATGGGAGGCAGTTCAGTGCGGGCGCCTACCTAGTGACTGGAGTTGTTCGGTTGTGGTCGGAGTGCTCGTCTTCCGCGGCGCTGTCGTCCGGGGTCCGGCATCTGTCGTTCGCCTCTTCTGTCGTGTTTGATGTTGCGTGTTATGCGAGCGACCTTGCGCGGGCCAATCGGTCCGTTGCCCCAGGTGCACCCAGGTAAATGGTACCCATCCGTTGGGACACGGACATTGCGGGAGGGCCGTCTGGACAAACTGGGATGGACGAGCGGACGACGGCAACCCGACCAGAGCCTCTATTTAACCCCAAAGATCTTTTCTCTCGCTCAGGCGATGACGTTGTAGATATTAGCCGCGCTCTGAATCCAGACGCACACCCGAGGGGCTCTGCTGTTGTCGGGCTCTCATCTGGTTAAAAGAAGCGAAAAGATCGCAAAACTAGTCCTGCACGCGGATTTTTCCGTGCTCTTCAAGCCATTCGAGCATGTACTCGATGATGTCCCTCTCGTCCTGGAACGCGTCGTCGAACGCATACAAAGCCCAATCGCCTTCCTTTGCCCCTTCGAAGAACTTTCTCAAAGTCCTTGTCTCGGCCCAGTCGAGCATCCTCTCGATATCTTCTTGTTCGTTTCGACTTAGGGAGTCGAAAGCGTCTCTCTCAACGCCATGCAGAAGCAGGGTGTCATAGAAATGCGCGCGAGTATTGATGCCTTGCTGCTTGAAGTACTTGTATGGATGGGCTGCGGGCGCCATTGCCGTTTCAAGCCAATGTTGCCTGGTCTCTTCGTCCCGCATGATGCCGTAGCCGAGCGTTCGACAGTACTTCCCCGCAAGGTAATCGGGATGCACATCCAGCGCCTTGGCGCAAGCATCGAGAAGCTCCGGGGTCATCTCTCCGTCGTTTACCCCGTCTCTGATCTGACGGCTGCTCCATTTGGTTTTCTTTGCGAGTCCGTTCATGCTCAAGCCGCGCTGACCGCATACCCATCTGAACCAGTCCCTGTTTATCGGCTGCTTGCGCTTTATCCGGTTTGCCATCGATGCCTCCAAGTGAGGGGGTTAAGCCAAAACGTTCCACTGTGCAATCCCCGTTAGTACAAGTAGAATTTCAATTAAAGGTACCGAGGGATTATCCCGCACAACTTGACCAGCAGTTTATCAAAAACAAATCAGGGAGGCAATTATGAAGAAGACGAATGCAAGACATCAATCCGCATCGAGAACAATAAACCGCTTTAACCCCGGCAACGAACAAACAACCCTGAACGAAGCAGACCCTTTATGGGGTCGTGGGACAGCGCATCAAAAACGGATGGAGTACGGGAAAGGAACCGAAATGATCGGAGAACTGACCAAGCGCTCATTCGAGGTGCCAGCCCTTCTCGAACGGCATAACGCTTTCGAGCAAGAGGTGTGCAGAACGGTGTTTCAGGACAAGTACAGCTCCAGCGTGAAGACATACCACGTCATCGATCATCTTATTTCTCGCGGCGAAGAGCTCGGGCTCATGAGCGTCCCAAGCTATCTCGCGGCGATAGAGGAGCTGAAGAGGTTCAGCTCCTATCACGCTGGCCTAATCAGGGGTTTTGCCGGGGAACGACGGGTCTTCTACGCGATCAAGCATGTCGGGTCCGGCTTCGAGCAACTGGTCAATGCCGAGTTGGACTACGAGGGCGAGCACGATGAGTTCGACCAGATCCTCGTCAGCCGGCAGGGCCTTGTGATAGTCGAAGTGAAGAACTACTCCTCCTCGGCCGCGATCGGGAGTGACGGGATCCTGAGATTCGAGGACGGAAGCGGGCGCATGCACAACGTCGGCGAGAGGATGGACTCCAAACGTTACGTCTTGCGCGAGGTCGTGTCCGATGCAATTGGGCGCGAGCTCCCTGATGGAGTGATCGTCTCCCTTGTCGTCAACGCCAACGAGAAGACCTCTATCCGAAACGATTCTGATCGAGTCGAGGTTCAGAGCACGGGCGGCATCGCGCGTCGAGTCGAGGAGCTGCTGAGAGGCGACGAGGTTCTAGGGGCCGAAGACGTCTCCGCCATCAAGGCGGCGCTTGAAGCCGCGCACCATCCCATTGAGATCGAGCCTGAGATCGATTTCGAGTACGTGTCAGCAATCCTGCACGAGGCCCTTTCGCTGATCGCCCGATCGGTTGCGGAGGAGGAAGAAGGCGAGGATTTCGCTCGCGCGTCCGTTCCCGAGAGCGAGACTTGCTCGGTAGTTCAGGCGCGGATGCCGTCTCCTGCGCTCATCGCAGGTGTGGTGTCTCTTCTTTTGGGCCTTGCGGGCGGATACGCGCTCGGATCAACGGGGAAATGGAGGTAAGCAGATGAACGACGTTATGGAACGCACCGCTACAAGCTACGCGGTGATTGATGCGGTGGGCAACAAAGCGAGCGATTGCCAGGGCATGCTCAAATCCCTCGTCGACGCGACGAGCGGCATCACCGGGCCCCAAGCTGGCCTTCTCGGATGCCTCGTCGTTTCCATTGCCGGGGTGGCGGGATATGGAATATACGCCCTCTGCGACCTGGTCAAATCCGGACACCCCGTCGAGCTCACCTCTGGAGGGGTTCGCTTCGCGGCGAATATGGAAGCGCTCGGCGAGGCGAGCAGCCTCTAATCGACAGACAGGAGAATCGATGCAGATGAATAAGATGCCCTCAATCGGGACCACGCTGACTTACGGCGAGGCGATTAAAACGTACGACCGCTTCGAGCGGACGATGCTCGAGAAGGCGTACGGGGCCAGGCTCCTGCCCGCGGTGGGGCTGTACGACCTGCTCTGGCAGCTTGAGTCGCTCGCGCAGAAGTTCGGAATCGAGGGCAAGGGGGCCTTCTCGAGGCTCAAGAGGGAGATCCGGTCGTTCTCGAGCGAGAGGACCGCTCTGGCAAACGGGGTGAACGGCGAGAGGTTCTATCTGCTACAGGATGAATCGGCGCTCAAGCAGCATGACGAGACGCACCTCTTCAAGGTCGGGATCGACGGGGACAGGCTCGCTCGGGACCTAGACGAAGCCCTCGAGCTGCTTTCGAAAGAGTCTGCCAAGACTGACGAGTATGGCGACACGTATTCGCCCGATTGTCTGGAGCGGGATTCCGATAAGCTGAGTAAAGACCCCTTCATGAAGTGGGCCGGAATCGGGTTTTGCGTGATGATGATCTGTTTCGGAATCTTGATGCTCGTCCATTCGGTCTTCCAGATCGGCTTCTGCTCCAAGTGGTTCATCTGATGCAGAAGCCATTTAACGAGCGGTCTTTCATTCAATTCGTCAACTCATGGGCAAGCCACCTGAGACTACTCACTCTGTTCGCCGACGACGAAGCTCCGCGACCTGCGGTTTTGTGAACCGCTCGCAAGCCACCCGCGTTAATTCACTTACGATTGCAGCTGGCGGCTTGCAGGCTAAAGGGCGGTTGAGTTTCAAAACGGGCGTTTTCGGCGCTATCGAGCCTCCAAAAGCGGCTTGCCGCGCTCTTTGGGACAAAAACAAAAACTCAAAGCCCTGGGGGGTGCGGACAATTCCTTGGACCAGCCTAAGCGACCAGTCCCTTGCTTGACCGATACTGCCTAGGACTCATCCAGCCGAGCGACTGCTTCTTGCGGCGCTCGTTGTAGAAAACGATGTACTCGCTCAGCAGTTCCATGAACGAGTCCACGGTGACGCCATCCCAGTCCCGATAGTAGAAGAACTCGTTCTTGAGGCGGCCGAAGAAGCCTTCGCAAGCCGAGTTGTCCGGGCTGCAGCCCTTCTTCGACATGGATCGGGCCAGGCCGTTTCCCTCGCATATGCCGATCCAGCCGGGCCATCTGTAATGGCATCCCCTGTCCGAGTGGCAGACCGGGTGCTGGCCCGGGGAGAGCGTCCCGCACGCGTCCTCCAGGGAGCCGTTGGCGAGCGCCGCGTTCGGGCGCCTTCCGATCCGCCATGCCACGACGAGGCCGTCGTAGCAGTCGATGACCGGGCTGAGGTACGCCTTCTCCTCGCTGGGCAGCTTGAACTCGGTGATGTCGGTGAGCCACAGCTTGTTCGGCGCGTCCGCGTGGAAGTTGCGCCTCACCAGGTTGGGGGGCGCGTCCGATATCTCCCCCTTGTAGGAGTTGTAGCGCCGCTTCCTCTTCAGGTAGGCGACCTTGCAGCCCTCTTCGGCCATCAGCCTGCGCACGACCTTCTCGCTGACGACGACGCCGCCTTCCCGCAGCTCGTTGTGCACGTACCGGTAGCCCCGCGTGCCGCCGGCGCCGTCGAATATCCTCCTGATGTCGATCCTGAGCTGGGCGTGCCTGTCCTTCGCGCGCAGCTTCGCGCGGCAGTACTCATAGGAGCTCTTCGAGATCCTCAAGGAATCGGTGAGCTCTCTTAAGGGGCGGTCGGACTCCAGCCTCAGCTTGTCGATCAGCGCGGTCTTCTCCATGTTGCTCATCGAGCCGAGGCTCCCTGCTTTTAAAAGATCGACGGCTCCCCTCAGGATGTCGTTCTCCAGCTCGAGCTGCCGGATCCTCTCCTCGAGGCCGCCCTCGAAGCCGGCGTATGTGGGCTCGTCGCCCTCAGGTGTTCTTGCCCGGCCGCCCATCCGCGCCCCCTTCGTTCCGCCGCCTTTCAGCCAATAGCGTACAGCATCGGGGCTTCCGATGCCGAGCGCTTCCGCGATGCCCCTGCAAGATGCGCCTTTTCGCGCCATCTCCATCGCCTTGCCCCGGACCTCGTCGCCGTAGGGCTCGAACTTGGCTCCGCAGGTCCTCTGCTGCGGCCCGGCCGCGTTTGCCGCCCAACGGCGCAGGGTCCTGCCGGAGATGCCGGACATCCTGGCGCTCTTCTCGAAGTCACCGGTGAGCGCCAGGACCTCGAGGGCCTTTTTTCTTGCGGATTGACTGTACACGCGAACTCCTAACCGGACCGAATGGTCCAACTATTCGTCCGCACCCCCCCTGAGTTTGAAATAAGTTTTTGGAGTTGTCCCAGCTTTTGTCCCCGAAACCGACGAAATGCGACGTCGCGTCATTCGACGGCACGCGTTGCGTTGCGGAGCCGAAAACTGGGTGCAACTGGAATGACGGGACGGTAAAACCAGAGCCATCGAGTGGGAGTAGAAAATTCCTTAGTTATGGGGGTATAAATTTGATTCCCTTTAGGATAGACCCCCATGACTATATGAATCGACCTGCTGACTCCAATGAAGATTGGAGGGTAACGGCCAGGGGTGACGGCCCAGCGAGTGTTATTTTGCGAGCTATGCGCATTGAAAGCGACCTTTCGTGGTATAAACTACTTGCCGGAAGCCGCGGCTTTCAGAGTACGGCTTACGTGTACGTTTAACCTCCGTGGGCGACGGGGTGCCGCAAGGCGTAGAATATCGCCCACCTGTAGGGGCCTGCAGCGATGCGGGCCCCGCTTCGTATGAAGGGGGCGTAACCGATGAAGATCGTATCCATTTCCCAGGACTTCTTCGACCTCGTCGAGGGCGACCGCGAGCTCATGCTTAAGCACAATCGCCCCTGCATCGTGGTGGTGAGGCTGCGTTTCCGCGGAAAGCGCAGGGACTTCGCCGTGCCGCTGCGTTCCAACATCGCTCCCAACGTGCCCAAAGACCAATACTTTGCACTGCCACCCCGCCCCACGACGCGCCCCGGCTGCCGCCACGGCATCCACTACATCAAGATGTTCCCCATAACCAAGGCCTACCAGCGCCGCTTCAGGACCGAGGGCTCGGCCTACTACGAGACGCTCCAGCGCATCATCGACGGCAACACCAAGCGCATCGTCTCCGAGTGCCAGGCATACCTCGACCGCTACGAGCGCGAGGGAAGGCCCCGCTTCGCCGTCGACATCGACCGCATCGTGGGGCTGCTGGAGGGCGAGAAGTAGGGCACCTCGGCTCGGTCTCGAGCCATGTGGAGTCGCTCCGCATTTTTGAACGCCGCGCGCCCCAAATACCCGAGAAACAGGCCATGAGGTGCGGCGGCGCACTCGTGCCCGCGCGCAGCCATCTCCATCAGCGTCTACGGTGCGCTACAACATCATGTCCAAGACGCCAGAGGCCATCGCATGGGAATAGAACATGCGTTCGATTCTATGTTACAATACCTGCCAACGGGAGGTTTCTTCCAAAGCGGCGCCCGTTGCTATATATGAACCGATATCGACGGAAACCCAAGCTCAGGGAGGTTTGTTGCGATGGCATACGATTTCAAGAAGGAGTTCAGGGAGCTCTACAGGCCGTCCGGCAAGCCGAGCGTCGTAACCGTTCCGCCTATGAGCTACGTCGCCGTGCGGGGCAAGGGCAATCCCAATGCCGAAGGCGGCGAGTACCAGAACGCGTTGCCGCTGCTCTATGGCGTCGCTTATACCATCAAGATGTCGAAGAAGGGCCCGCGAGAGATCGAAGGCTATTTCGACTTCGTCGTGCCTCCGCTCGAGGGCTTCTGGTGGCAAGACCGCACCGATGGCGAGATTGATTATGCGCGGAAGGATGA
>PPYF01462507.1_pt1 | contig 27102 bp, 35 predicted proteins | sample 1559871 | NCBI WGS metagenome assembly PPYF01 (sample SAMN08240021, study PRJNA423297) | Human gut metagenome, whole genome shotgun sequencing project. | reverse complement strand
GGCACTGTTGCAAATAGTCGGTGGTGATAAACTTATCATCCCCTTTTGCTGATGGAGCTGCACATGAACCCATTCAAAGGCCGGCATTTTCAGCGTGACATCATTCTGTGGGCCGTACGCTGGTACTGCAAATACGGCATCAGTTACCGTGAGCTGCAGGAGATGCTGGCTGAACGCGGAGTGAATGTCGATCACTCCACGATTTACCGCTGGGTTCAGCGTTATGCGCCTGAAATGGAAAAACGGCTGCGCTGGTACTGGCGTAACCCTTCCGATCTTTGCCCGTGGCACATGGATGAAACCTACGTGAAGGTCAATGGCCGCTGGGCGTATCTGTACCGGGCCGTCGACAGCCGGGGCCGCACTGTCGATTTTTATCTCTCCTCCCGTCGTAACAGCAAAGCTGCATACCGGTTTCTGGGTAAAATCCTCAACAACGTGAAGAAGTGGCAGATCCCGCGATTCATCAACACGGATAAAGCGCCCGCCTATGGTCGCGCGCTTGCTCTGCTCAAAGGTAAGCAGAGTTTTTGAAATGTAAGGCCTTTGAATAAGACAAAAGGCTGCCTCATCGCTAACTTTGCAACAGTGCCTGTAATATCTGGCGTATTTATACTGCCGCAGCCTTGGACAGTTCGTGGTTTACGTAACCGGTATTGTTCCCACGTTTCGAGCTTTCCAGAACGACCTTCAACCCTCACCATCGGCCCTGCCAATGACAAGTTTGCCCACAAGGCAGTCTCGGAGATTCTTTTCGACCCATCAGCAACTTATGCCTAAGTCACCGGCGGCTTGCCTGCCACACATTGAACATTACAGACCAATTAGCACTTTGTCACCGGGGAAAGATGTAAAGATTATGTATAAATAGATTGGCTTAGAAGTGACATTTCAACTTTGGAGAAACAGGTGACATTTTAAACTTGCTTTAACAAAATTTTGGGACTGACCGAAACAAAAAGGCCAGCCCCGGAGGGCTGGCTATTCAGTACAGGGCAATGACAGGTTTCTTGATGCCGCAGGCGTGAGCGTAGCGGGTCAGTGTGTCGATGCTGGCTTTGGTGATGTTGTTTTCCAGGCGAGAAATAACCGGAGGTGTAACCCCCATGCGTTCAGCAACCTGCGCTTTTGTCAGGTTGTCATGCTTGCGCCATTCAGCAAGCAGCTCCCTGAGCTTTTCCTTACGTTCTTCTTCCTGCCATGCAGCGCGATATTCATCGTCCTGCATCCACTCGTTATGCAGTTCTTTATGGCTTACCAGTTTCATTAAGTACCTCCGCTAACCGCTTTTTGGCGAGATCGATTTCTTTCGCTGGCGTTTTCTGTGACTTCTTGATGAAAACACGGAGCATGATGATGGTATTGCCTTTGTGGTATACCCAGATTCCCCTGGCTATGTCCGTCCCCATCGTGCGGATCTCAAAAAGTCCATCGCCCAGGGGCTTCGTGTCCGGCTCCCGCAGTAATCGGGCGTCATACTCCAGTTTGCCGATGAGACGGTCAAACTTCACCCTGATTTTTACGGGTAATGCTGTGGCTTCTTCCCTGGCTTCCGGGTGATAAACAACGCTAAACATGTGACCTCCCATTTCTATTAATATTAACCTATAGGCTAATTTCAGACAAGGTAGAATTAACCTATAAGCTAATTTTGTTGGCAGTTATCGTGGCTACCCGGTCACTACCCTGTTAGCGTGAGTTTTCGTTCCACTGAGGAACGGGGATTTATGCGCGTTAGCGCATGTAAGGCGGCAGGATGAAATGACAGGTAGCACCGAGGGTTAGCCGCCGATACCAGTGAGGGATCGAAAGGGATCGCCTATCCATCCCTTCACCCTGCAAAGCCATATTCCGCTAAAAGCGGCTCAGAGGCTTTTGTGCGCGGTCGGAGTGGTCACAACAAGGCGAAGCCGCAGTTGGGGCGTATCTCCGCGTTAGCGGGTCGTAAGAGCCGCTTACGAGCGTGTAAGCTAATTCTTCAGCGATATTTGCTGACGTATCCGGCGTGGCCGGATTTGTCCAATCCCTCGATGGCTAACAGGCGAGCTGTTAGCCATCGAGGGATTCCGTTCTGAATGCCCCGCGCTTTAGCGTGGGGAGCTACTTTTGAGGCGCTCGCGCCGATGCTGTTCGGTTATCCACTTTTTAAAGGGGATAACAGTAATGTCTTTTATTTTTTGGTTTATCTTTTAATACGTAAGTAATTAAAAGATAAACCAAAAGAGTATTTGCGCCATCTCGTTTGCACTTCATTATCACTTACCCACAAGCTATACAGCAGTTGTGGTGGGTCTACGCCGGAACCGCCGAAAAATCCGTCATTCCTGTAGGCGGGATGGGTTGGATTTCGAAAATTATTGTACGTTAAGGCTGTTTTTTGTACTGAGGTTTATTGCAGACGTGCAGAATCCCCGCCAGCTAAGGCGGTAGTAGGCGGGGATCAGGCAAAGGTTAGGGAGTAGTATTCCTGTTTGCGCTGGCGAGCCACTTCACGCTTCGCTTTCATCCTGGCTAACCCGGCAGCGGCCTTACGCGTCCAGTTCTCAACCTTGATAGCGATTAACCGGACATCCCCGGAGGATATGATTTCTTCCGGGTTGGCCTTAAGCAGCCTGGCGCGTTCCCGGTAAACCTGTTTTAGCGGGATGCCGAGAATGGCGAAGAAATCCTCTGTAACCTCAATGTGCTTGCAGGCGCAACGGGCGTCATAAGGGTTGAAAGGGGCTTTTTCCGAGATGATGGCATTAAGCCAGGAGAGGCGATCACATCCCCGGCTGGCACGAGAAATCGACTTGTGACCCGCATCACTGCGCGTCGCCAGCCCGGCGCGTTCGGCCAACGTTTCAAGGTTATGTATGGTTTGCCAGTCTCTTAAATCCAGATCGTCAAGGATGGCCAACATCAGCTCGCAAAGAGCCTCAAGCCCGAACTTGTTCGCTTCATTGACCCAATACCTGTTATGGCGGATACGGCGTCGAAGTTCGTTTTTAATTTTGATACGCCCGGATTCGGTCGCCAGCGACTTAATCCACCGATTGAGGAACCGGCGACGCTTGCGCGAGGCAACGTTATAACAGGGGCTTTGCTTTGCGACGCCCGTAGGTGAAGCAGGTGATTTGAGAGAAAGACTCTTATCAGTCACACCCGCCCGCACTTATGGCGGTGTAAGGGGGTTGTGTTAGGTTATGCATTTGCTATAATCCTTCACAGGCCAGCGCCTGCTTTTGACCCCCTGATTATCCTCCGTTCCGCCAAGTCCGAGAGGGATTTTCAGGGGGTTTCTGCATTCAGGGGTTGAGCTTCTGCTTTCCCCCTTCCCTGGACGCTATTACCGGGAACGTCCCACCCGCATGAATACTGTAAACGTCGGTAAATTACCACGATGTTACATTAGGATCAATTATCACATCAAAGATCTGCAAAAACACCATCTAGTTTTTTGTATAGAATTCATTAACTTGTTTGAATTACAAAACATTGAGACTGTTAATATAGATCTCCATTAGCTCACATCATACCGCCATTAAAACCACGTAACCCCTGATTTTTACGCAAATTTTTTGTGTAGAAATCAGGGGTTGGACAAGCGAAGCGCGGCAGCGTCCCACCAGTAATCTAGCTATAGCTCACTCTTTCAGGTATTCGTTCAACTGGGCTACGGTTTTTCTCACCTTATCGAGCTTTGATGATAATTTTCTTGCTTCTATTACTACCGAATTGTAATGCGGATTTGACTCTGGATCGGTGCGCTCTCGGTGAAATTGCAAGACAGCTTTAGCAAAATCATCATCCTCGGTGTAAAAATAATTCGCTGGATAGTCGAGTAATTCCGCAATTTTTTTAACCAGACTAAACGGCGGTTCCGTTCTCCCTACCTCGTAGCTCGAAAACCTAGAGCGTGTGTTAACCCCTTCTTCCACGCTGAGAAGCTGGGATAATTTTGCCTGCGATAATCCTGCCTCCATCCTAGCTTCTTTCAGTCTCTTAGGCACCATATATGCAACCCCCCCTTTGGGGATCCCATCTTACAAGGTGTTAAAAATCTCAACGTCAACATAATGAATCATCGCCGAAGGTTGATTTTGAATCATTCGATGTTATTATCATTAGCAGTTCTTGATGTTGACACCCCAAAATTACTGTATAAAATAACAGCTGTAAATTTATACAGTTAAGCTATGAGTACGCGCTCTAAGTTCCGCCAACTTAGGACGGCGGAAAATGGGGGCTTGTGCCCATTAGGGAGGATCTTATGTATGAATGGTACGTTTTATACTGCAACAATCAGGATGTTGAACGCATCACCCGAAGAGTCGAGGGACTGGATGTCGAGGTGTTTTGCCCCCGCTATATCAAAGTAACGCCACGTAAGGATTGCCGGGCGGTACGTCAGGAAGAGAAGGTGTTATTTCCTAATTATCTTTTCCTCTGCTTTGACGTCAACATAACGCATACATCGACTATCACATCAATTCCGGGCGCGCATGGTTTTGTCAGCTTCGGTTCAACACCCTGCACCGTCCCAAAATCAGTGATAACAGCGATTGAATGCGCCCGTCTGATGGCGCTCAATCCTGATGAAGATGCTATCGAGTGCCGAAATATTGCCCCGGATTTGCTGGCAAAAATCCAAGAACTCTCTCTGATAAGGTCTCCGCTCCAACGCCAGGTAGCCTTTTCAAAACTACTCCAGAACCAATACCACTAACCACAACCTGACCTCCCTTGCACCGCAGGCTTCATAAGCTGCGGTGCTTTTTTCATAGGAGTTTTTACCTCATGCCGAAAAGCGTACCAGGCAAATCAAGCACGGCTGTTATTTACATCGGGCAAAAGCGCTATCAGGAGTTAGCAAAGCAAGCCCGTGAAATCAGCTACCTGTCTGAATCAAATATCCGGCCAAGCACCTTTCTCCAGTTCCTGATGGATGAATTTGGTGAGCAAGCCCGTACCGAGCTGCTCCGGCAGCTACTCGCAGAGAAACAGAAGGAGTAATGCAATGAGAAAACCCACCTATAACGTGTACGTCACGCAGGAAACCCAGCCCGGCGAGAACGGCGAAAAAAATACGTACTGGACGAAAGTCGGTGCGGCCTTCGCACACAACGGCAAGCCGGGGCTGAACATCATGATCACGCCCGGTATTTCCGTTTCCGGCAAGCTGGTACTCCTCGAACCTAAAGATGACGCCGCGCCGCAGGCTGCTCCTGTTAGTTAAAACAGGGAGACAGCACAATGAAGAATCTCACTGCCTGGCTTGCGTTCGCTGGCTGGCTGTTCGTTCTGTTCATCATTTGGATTTGGCTGATCACCAGTTTTCTGTTCTGAGGTTGCCATGCTTTCCACCACTACTTTTCTGGCGGTGGCTATGCAGTGTGCCGCCACCGTTCACCCGTCCACGTCCCTCGATGTGGCAAGGGTGGAGTCCGGTTATAACCCCTATGCCATCGCTGAGATCGTGCCTAAGCCCGAACGAAAACCCGGCGATAAAGGCTTTATTACTCACATGCCTAAAAGTAAGGAGGATGCAGTCAGCATCACAAAACAGATTGAGGCGAAAGGTCGCCGCTACTCTGTTGGCCTGATGCAGATAACCAGCACCAATTTTAAACGTTACGGCGTCACCGCCACTGACCTTTTCAATCCCTGCACCAATCTTTCCGTCTACGAAAAAATCATCACCGACTGCTACCAGCGGGGCGGCACCCTGAAAAGGGCGCTGAGCTGCTACTACTCCGGCAATTTCAGTACCGGGCAACAGCAGGAACCCGCTTTTTCAAAGACGAGCTATGTACAGCGGATTGGCTACTCTCCGGCGGATACCCGCTATGCCGTTCCCGGCACCCGCGATGATATCGCAACCCCAGCGGCCACCCTGAAAGCTACGCCTGTGGATGCGCCGACGCGCCCGCGCGTGGTGTGGCCGGGGGCGATCGTTCGCGGCGTTCCGGCTCAACTCCGCCAGAAAAAGGCGGCCACCGTCTATTACCCCGCGCAGGTTGTGCGCGGAAATCGCGATGTAACAACGAAAGAGGAAGAAAAATGAAACTTTTCAGTAAGGTAAAGGAATTAATCAGCCGTGCATCTGCTTATGTTCTGGCTCCGGCCATGAGCGTTTTTGCTGCTAGTCCGGCGTTCGCTGATGGTTTTAGCCGGGCAAATACCATCATGGAGAAGGTATCCAGCGGGCTGCATGGTCTGGCGGCCATCACGATCACCGTGGCCGTGATCTGGATTGGTTATAAGACCCTGTGGAAAGGTGAAAGCCTGTCACAGTGCGGCTACATCATCATTGGCGGTATTTTAATTGGCGGAGGCAGTGAAATCGGCGCTCTGCTGATGAGCTAAGAGGCTGAATATATGGCAAAGCTGCTCAAGGCAATGAAACGCCCGGCGGCGCTGTGGGGGGTGCCAATGGTGCCCCTGCTGGCTGTCACGGGTGTAACCATCATCGTTGCTATCTGGACTTCCGTCGCTCTCCTGTTCTTACTTCCTGTGCAATTTCTGGTGATGAAGTCCCTTACCAGAAATGAACCGATGCGATTCAATCTGATTGCCGTATGGCTGAGAGCGAAGGGAAAGCCGGTAGCAAACCGTTTATTTGGCGCAACAACATTTATGCCCGTTGAGCATGATGATGTTGATATCAAGGAGTTTCTCGACGCCATGAAACTAAATCAGTGTGCCACCATCAAGAAGTACATCCCGTACTCATCGCACATTCATCAGCATGTGGTTCGTTCCCCTAAGAGCGATCTGTACTGCACCTGGGAATTGATGGGAACGCCGTTCGACTGCGAATCTGACGAATCGCTCCAGTTCGGGACGAACCAGTTACACGGGCTAATCCGCTCATTCGAAGGTATGCCCGTTACTTTCTATATACATAACGACCGCAATACGTTTACCGACAATCTTCATCAAGATTCAGGCAACCCGTATGCCGATGAAGTTAGCCGTCTTTACTACGCCTCTGTTGGCTCGTTCCGGCGTAACCGCCTGTTTTTGACGGTCTGCTATCGCCCATTTGTCAGCCTTGAAAAAGCGGAACGCAAACGGATGAAAGACAGCCAGAAATTAAAGGAGCTGGACGGTGCATTGCTGGAAATGCTGGAAATCAAAAGCACGCTCGATACCGCGCTGGCGCGCTATGGTGCTCGTTCTCTCGGTACATTTACCGAAGGGAAAATGGTGTTTTCGTCACAACTGGCATTCTATGAATACCTGTTAACGCACCAGTGGCGAAAAGTTCGCGTTACCCGCACCCCGGCCTATGACGTAATGGGCGCAGCAGCGTTGTTCTTTTCGGCGGAGTCCGGGCAGATAAACCACGCCAACGGTACGCAATATTTCCGTGGGCTGGAGATTAAGGAGTTCTCCGAAGAAACCGCTACGGGGATGATGGACTCCCTTCTTTACGCCCCCTGCGATTACGTGATCACGCAGTCCTATACCTGCATGTCACGCGAGGAAGCGAGAAAAGCCATTAAGCGTACCCGTCGCCTTTTGATGAGTGCCGACGACGATGCTGTTTCCCAGCGGCTGGATCTGGATGTGGCGCTTGACCTGCTGACATCGGGGAAAATCGCTTATGGAAAGCACCATTTTTCCATCATGGTGTATTCCCCGTCGCTGGAAAGCCTTGTTGCAGATACTAACGAAATAAGTAACGCGCTGAACAATATCGGGATAACGCCTGTTCCGGCTGAAATATCGCTTTCAGCGGCGTATATGGCGCAACTGCCAGGCAATTATAACCTGCGGCCACGTAAAGGGGAGCTGAGTAGTCAGAATTTTGTGGAGCTGGCCGCACTCCATAATTTCTATCCGGGCAAGCGCGATAAAGCCCCCTGGGGGTATGCGATGGCTTTACTGCGCACCCCGTCAGGCGATGGCTACTATATCAACCTGCATAACACACTGGCAGATAAGGACGAATTCAACGAGAAGAACCCGGCCAGTACCTGCATCCTCGGTACGAACGGTTCGGGTAAAACCATGTTGATGACGTTCTTTGAGATCATGCAGCAGAAATACGGGCGCGAGGATAGCTTCTCCCCGGATGCCAAAACCAAACGGCTTACAACCGTTTACCTCGATAAAGACCGGGGCGCAGAGATGAACATCCGGGCGCTGGGTGGCCGTTACTATCGGGTTATCAGTGGTGAGTCTACAGGGTGGAACCCGTTCTCGTTGCCTGCAACCAAACGCAATATCAATTTCATCAAGCAACTTATGAAAATCCTTTGTACCCGCAACGGCTCGACGATCTCCCCACGCGATGAACGCCGTCTGAGTGATGCGGTTAATGCTGTGATGAATGACGAGCCACAATATCGCGTCTACGGCATTACCCGAATGCTGGAAAATTTGCCTGAGCCGGCTACGAAAGAAGCCCAGGAAAATGGCCTTAGCATTCGGTTGTCACAGTGGGCGCAGGGCGGTGAGTTCGGTTGGGTGTTTGATAACGAGTCTGACACGTTCGATATCAGCAACTGCGATAACTTCGGCATCGACGGAACGGAGTTCCTGGACGATGCAAGCGTATGTGCGCCAATCTCGTTTTATCTGCTGTACCGCATTACCAGCCTGCTTGACGGGCGACGCCTGGTCATTTTCATGGATGAATTCTGGAAGTGGTTACGCGACCCGGTGTTTAAGGACTTTGCTTATAACAAGCTGAAAACCATCCGTAAGCTGAACGGGATGCTGGTCGTCGGCACTCAATCCCCGGCTGAGATAATCAAAGATGATATCGCCCCGGCAGTGATTGAGCAGTGCGGGACACAGATTCTGGCGGCGAACCCCAACGCCGACCGCGCACACTATGTTGACGGCATGAAGTTTGAACCGGAAGTGTTCGACGTGGTGAAAGGGCTTGACCCGCAAGCCCGCCAGTATGTTGTGGTGAAAAATCAGTTCAAGCGCGGCGATACCAAACGTTTTGCCGCTCGTGTCACGCTCGACCTGTCGGGTATCGGCAGATACACCAAAGTCATGAGCGGCGATGCCCCCAACCTCGAAATATTCGAATCGATTTACCGGGAAGGAATGCAGCCTCATGAATGGCTCGATACCTACCTGGCTAAAGCGCTCTGACCCAAAGGAGATATACGATGAAAACTCGCTTTCGCACCCTTATTCTGGCTTGCGTCATTGCAAGCCCGCTGGCTCATGCAGGGATTCCCGTACTGGTTGATGCTGACCCGCTGCGTGAGGCTGAATGGCTGAAAGAGGCGCAGCGCTGGATGGACACAGCGAAGCATTACCAGAGCCAGATACAGGCATACAAAGACCAACTGGCGACGGCCACAGGCGTTCGTGATATTGCCAGCTTTGTTGACCAGGCCAAGAGTCTGAAAGCCGACCTCGAAAAGTTACGCAAGCCCGGACAGGCTCTGAATGATTTGCTTCTCTCCGGTGGTTCCTCCGGGCAGTTCGATACGCTGTACGAAAAGTATAAAATTTTTGATACCTGCAAAACCGAACGCTCGGAGAGTTATGCCAACGTGTGCAAACAACAGGTCATCAATAAAGCTATCCAGCTTGAGCAGACCGACGAGATCCAGAATCAGGTAAGCCAGACCCTGGGAGAAATCAACAGCCTCTCCAACAGGGTGGCTTTAGCCAAAGATTCGAAAGAATCTCAAGACCTTGCAAACAGTATTCAGCTAAAATCTGTCATGCTGAACACGCTTACCACCCAATGGGAAATGAGTGTGAAAGCAGCAGATAAACGCGAAAAAGTGCTTGAGGCGGAGCGCGTTAAACAGTGGAACCAACAGCAGTTAAACGCGCCAACTGTTGACCTTAATAATTTATGAGGTTTTTATGTTATCAAAAAAAATCATTTTAATTTCGACGCTTACCCTGTGTTTTTCTATTATTGGATGCAAAGAGGAAGCCAAAACAACAAAATGGTATAAAGATCACCCTGATGAATTAAAACTCGTTTATGAAAAGTGCCAAAAGAGTGGTGATGCTTCTGAAAACTGCAAGAATGCAAATGAAGCCCACTATCAAATAAAGCAGCTAAACGCACCAACTCCAGACTTAAATAATTTAGAGGAGTAATATATGAGTGGCGGTCTTTTTGTTGGGGTTGAGAAATACCTGATAGGAGGAATAACAGACGCCACAAAGGGATTAATGATGTCGTACTCTTCTATGATGATGGGGCTGGCAGCAGCGTCAGCTACCATCTACATCATGTGGCGTGGATACCAGACTCTGGCTGGGAAGCTCTCTACGCCGATGGAAGACACGATGTGGGACATCATGAGGATGGCGATCATCCTGTCCTTTGTGGCTAATTTAGGTGGCTACCTCGATGGCGTTATTGATGCCATAAACGGAATAAAGGAGGGTTTTTCTGGCAGTGATAATATATGGCAGCTATTAGACACCTTATGGAATAAGGCAAAGGTGCTAGGTAAAACATTACACGACATGGATGATTCCACTTATATAAAAGATGAGGGGATGACTGCTCAATTTTATGTCTGGCTTGGGATATTCGTCTTAATGATTATCACCGCGTTTGTTTCCATGATAGCGGAAATTATGATCTTATTACTGAGTATTACAGCACCTATATTTATATTTTGCCTTATGTATGGTTTTCTCCGCACCATGTTCAATAACTGGCTACAAAATATATTTGCAGCCATATTAACCATTATGCTTTCAACTCTTTCTTTAAGAATAGTAGTGAATTATTTAAACCTAGTCCTTACCAAGGCAACGAAGGTCGCGGACAGTTCAACGATTGTTGAATTAGGAGCACAAGTCTGTCTTGCGGGTATCTGTGCGGCAATATTGGTTTATCTCTCCGCAAAACTGGCCGCAGCACTGGCCGGGGCGAGTGCTACCGTATCCATGCAGGGGCTGGCTGCTGTAGGTATCGGTGCTGCTGCTTTTGGTGCCGGGAAGCTGGCCGGGGGGGCGGTTAAAGAAACCAAACGTTCCGCCCAGGACAACATTCAGGGCTGGAAGGATGCGAATGCTGGAATGCCCGGCAAGCCCGGAGGTGAGTTAGGCTATAACGCTTCTAAAGCGCGTAAATACGCGATTGAGCAGATGATAGCCCGGAACGAAGCGCGGAGGCTGGCACAGTCGAGAAAATCCGCGGTTAAGAAGTTCAACAGCTAGGCCAGCGTCTCCATTCCATCCCCCCGAAACACCAACATATGAAAATATAATTATATTTTCATATTTCTAATTCAGTTGAGGAAATCTTTGATGAAACGCTTGATTGCGCTGGCTTTACTGTGCGCGCTTTCTGGCTGCGCCCAGAACACGCCTCCCTCTGCCTTTAGCGGTAAGGGAGAACCCGTAAACACCCCTCAAATTATGGCGGAGTTAAACAGTCATGAGTGAACACAAATTAATTGCTGAATCCCGCACCTTTGAGCAGCAAATGATTGAGCGGGATAAACGCGCCACAAAAGCCGGCTTTGTTGTTGGCGGTGTGGGTCTGCTGATTGCAGTACTGGCGCTCGTTGCCGTGGTCGTGATGTTGCCGCTGAAACAGACGGACGTTGAGCTGTATACCGTGGATAACCACACAGGACGGGTGGAACACGTTACCCGGACATCAAAAACCAGCCTGACCGCAGAAGAAGCCTATCAAAAGGCGATGGCCGCAAACTACGTCAAAGTGCGTGAGCGGTATGTCTACCCCTCTTTGCAGGACGATTACGAGACAGTGCAGGTCTACAATTCCCCCCAGGTAAACGATGACTATCTGGCGCTTTACGCCGGGAAAAATGCCCCAGACAAGGTTTATAAAAACGGGGCGCACACTGTGAAAGTGGAGATCCTGTCCAACCAGATCACCGATGCAACAGCCCCTGACAGGGTCGCCACCATCCGCTACAAGAAGATTATCCGCCGTCTGGCTGATAACAGCACCCGTAACGAGTATTGGGATGCCCGGTTCACGTTCCATTCTGACCCTGACAAGGAAATGAGCGATGCGGAACGCGAGATCAACTACTTCGGCTTTACCGTCACCAGTTGGCAGACCGACCGCGAAATCCGGGGAGGTGAATGATGAAAAAGTTAACGTTTTCCGCACTGGCACTGATGATGTGCGGCACGGCATGGGGTGCGGCCATACCACAGGCAAGCCGCTATGACTCCCGCGTGCAGCAGGTTATCTATAACCCGCAGAACGTCACCGTCGTTAACACCAAACCCGGCTTTATGACAACGCTGGTCTTTGATAACGATGAGGCCGTCATAAGCGCCAAACCCGGCTTTGATGAGGCGTGGGAAGCCACGCCGGATGCAAACCGGGTCAATGTTCGCCCCGTCGCGCTCACGCAGGGAGCGCCAGGAGAAGATGGCAACACAACGCAGGTCGTGATACCCCCGAACAGCCGGGACTGGCATACCAACATGCTGGTTGTAACCAGTAAGCGCCTGTACAACGTCGAGCTGAACGTCATCGATGATAAATCGGCACAGCAACCCGCTTTCCAGGTGAGCTATCGCTATCCGGGCGAAGAACGGGACAAAGCGAGCCGGGAGGCGACGGCCAGACAGCGCGAGTGGGAGCAGAAACAGCAACAGGCCAGCGTCCAGAAAGCGCTGAACTCGGCGCAGACGCCCCGCAACTGGAGTTACACCAAATATCCGGGCAAAGGTAGTTTCAACATTGTTCCCGATTTTGCTTACGACGATGGCCGCTTTACGTTCGTGGGCTTCTCCCCGTCTAAGTCCATTCCTTCCGTCACCAAAGAGCTGAACGGCAAAGAGCATGTGGTTAACAGCAGTATCCAGAAGAAAGGCGACTTCACCGTACTGGTGATTCAGGAGGTGACGCCACGCCTGGTACTGCGTTCCGGTAATGCCGTTGTGGGTCTGGAAAATAGCGGATTTGGCAAGGTACATGCTGCCGATGGTTCCACCGTATCCCGGCAGGTGGAAAGAGTGGAAAAACCGGAATCCAATTAACCTATAAAAATATTTTTATAGAAGGAAACGCGCATATGAACGACGAAAACAAAGTGCCTGTGCCGGATGAAGCGCAGGCATCCCCGGCTCACGCTGAGGATGATATTGCCACGCTTGAGAGGGAAGCCCGCGCTAAAAGGGAGGCCGAGCTTCTCAATGCGCAGGACGACGAAGAGAAAGACCCGGTACAACCCGCCGTTAACAAGCTGAAAAAGCGCAAACGGGGCAAAGCAACCGCCTTTCTTGCCATTGTCGCGGTCGCGCTTATCTTCCTGGCATGGGGTGGTAACTGGGTTTATCGCAATATCCTGTGGCAGCCTACGGAAGAAAAGAAACAGGACACAGCCCCGCAGACGAACAAAACCGATTACCGGCAGCGTAACGATCTCGGTATGTCCACCGATACAGCCGAAGAAGAGCCAGAGCAACAGGATAACGGCCAGAGCAGCACGGGGGGAACAGGGCAGGTGGCTCCGGCCGCCCCGCCAGAACTCAACAAAGCCAGCTTCCTTGTTCGCCGTGATGGTTCGGCCACCACACAGAACCCGGTAAAAACCCGGCAGCAGGAAATGACGCTGACATCGGCAACGACCACCGGACAACAGGACAGCAGCGCGGCCATAAATACCGCCGCACCGCCGCCGGGACAAAGCCCCGCACCAGTGCGCCGCATACCCTATAACCCTGACCTGTACATCCCGGAAAATACCTCGATCCCCTGCTCACTGGATCGCCGCTTTGTATCTGACCGGGCGGGGAAACTTCGCTGCACGGTCACTACTGACATCTGGAGCGCCAGCGGCAACACGAAGCTGATAGAGAAAGGCACCACCGCATCATTACTTTACCGCGCCATAGCGGAAGAAGGTATGAAGCACGGGCAAGGGCGGGCATTCATCATTGCGACGAAGCTACGCACCCGCCAGCCGCCTTATCTCGATATCCCGTTGGTTGATACCAGCGCGGCTGGCGAGCTGGGCGAGGCTGGCGTTGATGGCTGGATAGATTCGCACTTCTGGGAACGGTTCGGCGGCGCGTTAATGGTCGGCATGATCCCCGATATTGGCGCATGGGCATCCAACAGCGCGGGTAAAAAAGACCGCAATACGGACTATACGGAAAACAGCCGCCAGGCTATGGCAGATATGGCACGTACCACGCTGGAGAACAGCATCAATATTCCCCCAACGCTCTATAAGAATCAGGGCGAGATCATCAACCTAATCACAGGCGAGGATATTGATTTTTCCAACATCTATACTCTGAGGTTGAAAAATGACCGCTAAGAATATTTCCCTCGACCGCTATAAACAGCGTTTCTTTGGCGACTTTCTGGAGCTTCCCGGCCTGACGGAGATCGCCGTCAATCGTCCAGGTGAGCTGTATACCAAAATCAACGGCGTATGGGAGCAGCACGCCGTTCCTTTGTCCTATGAGGATTGCTACAACTTTGCCCGGTGCCTGGCAAAGCACCACGGCGACAATATCGAAGATATTAAGCCGGGGCTGTCAGCCACGCTGGAATCTGGCGAACGGTGCCAGGTAATTGTTCCCCCGGCCTGTGAGCGCGATACGGTGTCTATCACCATCCGTAAGCCATCGAAGGTACAAATCCCGCATCAGTCATACATCGATGCGGGATTTTATAACCGGGTAACAGGCGAGGAAAAAACGGAGACGCACGACGAGGAATTAATTGCATTGTACAATAAAAAAAATATTCCTCTGTTTATGGAGAAATGCGTCGAGTACGGTAAAACTCTCGCGGTCGCCGGGGAAACAAGCACCGGGAAAACCACCTATATGAAAATGTTGATAGGGTATATTCCTGTACATCTTCGGATATCAACCATTGAGGACAACCCGGAAATCACGTTCTTTATCCATAAAAACTACGTCCATCTTTTTTATCCGTCAGAATCATCAGATGAAAAAGGTTCTATCGTTACCCCGGCGAGCCTTTTACGCTGGAATTACCGTATGAACCCTGACCGCATTTTATTAACAGAGGTTCGCGGTGCGGAAGCCTGGGACTTCCTTAAAATAACAGGTTCCGGCCATGAAGGGAGTATGACCTCCATTCATGCAGGATCAGCGAAAGAAGCTATAGATGGGTTTATTACCCGTTGCTATGAAAATCCACAGTGCGCCCAGCTCCCCTATACATTTATGTTACGTAAGGTTCTGGATAGCCTGGACGTGATTGTGAGCATTGATTTAGACGGAAATGTTCGCCGTATGAATGACATCTATTTCCGTCCAATTCATCGAAACCAGTATTTTGAGGAAATGAAAGCATGATAAAGCAAATTAAAGTAATCATGTTGGCAGCAATAGTTACCGGATGTTCATCGCCGCCGCCTCCCGTTCCTGTGGAGTGGGATAAAGCCGCTGACCCATTAAATACCAGTTTACCGCAATGGAGTGATAATAACGTTATAGTCCCTTCCCCGACAGTTAACGGTAAATGGACATCATCAATCAGCGCACAAAGTTTCTACGATACAATATGGACTCCAGCAGTATTTTACGCAGTCTCCCATTCAACACGAATTGTCGTCACTGCACAATCCGGCACTTATTTCTTTAATGCCAAAAACTGGCTTCGCCAGAATGGCGCAAAAGGCGTTATTGAATACCAGCCTGTCTTTAATTGCCTGACGTGCAGAGAAACCACTATTTATTTCTCTCGCCAATCCATTTAAGCAACACAATCTAATAAGGATTTATCATGAAAAAAACCGTTGTCGCGGCGGCTGTATTATGCCTGACCGCAGGAACGCCGATTTATTCCTTTGCCGCTGACCCGTGCGAAGTTGTTCTTTGCATGTACGGAAAAGCTACAGGTAATAGTGGTGGGAGTGAATGCAGTTCAGCAGAACGCGCATTTTTTAAAATCAACGCATTTAAAAAACACCATCATTTTAATCCAGGTAAAACATTCGATATGCGAAAAGAATTTTTAGGGGAGTGCAAAGCCGCAGACCCTGAATCAATAAGAAAAATCCTTTCAAAATTTGGCAGAGTGAAAGGATAACTGACATATCCATTTTGATAAGAGAGGTTCGAAATGATAAACGAAGATTTATTCATTAAGAATATACACTCGAAAAATCAGGACAGAATATCTGTAGCCCTGATATATGACACGTTATCAAAAAAAGCCCACAGAGGTTGTGGGCTGTATTACGAAATATACGAAAGCTGTTTTATCGGTCTTTTACGCGATCATCTTTCAGAACTTAATGAAGCTGACGCAAATAAATTAAGACGCTATGCCGAGAGTAAAGGTACGAAAATTGATGATGCGTCCTACAGTGAAGCACTGGAAGCTGAAAGGGAGTGCAGGGCTGAAATATACCGCGAGCAAATGTAATCACACAAAACAAAATTGTATTGTACAATACACAGACTAACAGGCGACGGGATTTTAAGGCTTCATTATTTTGGCTTCAATTTCGAAGAAATTGTTAAGACGAAAAATAATGAAGTGGTACGCGGAAAGAAAATTCAATTTCGAAGAAATTGCTAATTTTCAGGAACCGCGCCCACCTGCGAACATTCGCCCACAGCGAATTGAGCAGGCCGGGGGGAGCCGCAAAAATTTTGCCGCCCCAGCGAGCAAAAAGGCACGCCCACGTGCCGTTTTTTGTGGGGGGCTTGCCCCGCACACCGTCGCAGCCAGGTAATATAACCCGCCCCAGCGGGGGATATTACCGATTAGGCGCGACCAACCCCTTTAAAGCAGCGTTCCGATTTTTTCGAGCTTGCGAGGAAAAATAGGCTAAACGCAGCGTCTTAAAGGGGTTGGTCGCGCGTAGCGCAAGACGGTGTGCCGCCTTTGACCTTGGGGGTTTTGGCTCGGCGTCCAGCCGGGACATTACCCCCATGTGTCATGCAGTGAGGGCGTCCAGCCCGAACGTAATGGCACACGCCGTTGCCCGTCATTCGGGCGTTTCAGAGGACAGACGACCACTGGTCGGCTGTATTCTGAAAGCGCGGATAACGGGCTTGATCGCCACTGGCGATCAGCGCCTTTTGCCTATTCATCGGAGCATATTATGGGAGCATCGCATGGGAGCGTGGTTACGCTCCTATAAGCTGCTCCCATCTTTTGCGCCCAACACGTCAGTTTTCGTATGGAGAAAATAGATATGGGTTCCCACCTGATGCAAAGGCTGAATGCCTTTGCCGATGCATTTTCCTTTTTTCTTTTATGGCTGCAAAACAGCCCTGTCATATTATCCCTGCTCGCAGGTCTTACATTACCTTTTATATTCCACCTTCCCCGCGAGGAAAGAAAGAACGCCCCGTTCTGGTTAAAGTCGGTGGCGTGCGTGTCCATTTTCTTTTTTATATTCGGCACCATATCACCGCTAACTATTCAGGGGTTGAGCTACTTTTTTAAGTCACTCGACAACAACATACTGTTTAGAGTTCCCCTATGGATCATGACCATAATATTTACGGCAGCAGGATTAATATTTCATATTGCAGCCCGACGACTTTTAGCAGGAGAAATTGACAACCTAAAACATCGAATGATTAAGAAAAGCAAGCTGGAGAGAAATACCCGAACCGATGTACGCAAAGTAAAAGAGCTATTACCCGACCCCATAGAATATAACCCACTCGATTACATTGATTTAAAGAAAGGCGTTTTTATTGGCTTAAACAAAGATGACCAGCCGCAATATATAACTATAAAAGAATTCAAAACCCAACACGCAGCAATTATCGGCACAACAGGTTCCGGGAAAGGCGTAACTGCGACCGTTCTACTTTATCAGGCTATTCTTTTAGGTGAGGCTGTTTTTGTAGAAGATCCAAAAGATGATGAATGGGCACCACACGTACTTAGGGAAGCATGTAAAAAAGCAGGCAAGAAATTCACACTTATAAATTTAAACAAGCTAAATTTCCAGCTTGATTTACTGGCTGATATCTCTCATGAACAACTGGAAGAATTATTTAACGCTGGCTTTAGCCTGGCTAAGAAAGGGGAGGCGTCAGATTTTTATCGTATATCTGACCGTCGCGCAGCCAGAAATACATCTGCAATTTATGAAAAAGGAATGACGCTTCGTGATTTATTTAACACTGACTTTGTTCAGTCATTACGTGAAGATGTTCCCGCATTTTGTGGTGAACTGGAAGAAATTGCTTTAGTTAACTCAATTAATGCCAAAAATGGATTTTCATTAAAAGAGGTTTTTGATGAAGGTGGTTGTTGCTACATAATTGGTTCAACGCGAAATCAAAAAATAATTTCCGCACAAAGAATGATTCTGACCCGGCTGATACAAATAGCAGAGACCAGGGACAGAATAAACAGTACCCCGCGTACTGTTGCTATTTTCCTCGACGAGTTGAAATATCATCTTTCTCGCCCTGCTCTTGAAGGACTTGGAACGGCACGAGATAAAGGCGTGCACATATTCATGGCTTTTCAGGCGATAGACGATCTGCGTGACTGCCCGTCTGATTTAAATGGTGATTCAGTTATTGGCGCTATCATTGAAAACGCCAAATTCAAATTGATTTATAAAATCCAGAATCCAGAAACAGCAGAATGGGCGGCCAAAATGACAGGCTCTATCCTGGTCGATGATGAAATGAGAAAAGTACGGACTGATTTATCATTAACGGAAAAAGTGGATACAGACCGAATGATAAGACAGGCAGAAAGTTACTACGTTGACAGTAATATGTTTTTAAATCTCCCTGAAAAAGTTGGTTTTGTATTTACGTCAACCGAGCTACCAAGAGCTACAAAGATGTTTCAGGTTCAGGTCAAAAAAGAAAACATCGAACTTCTTTCATTTGAGTATAAACAAGCCACACCAGAAAAAAATGAAAGTCAGGAACATAAGCCATCAATCAATCTGTGAGGGCTGAAATGCTTATTCATAACGTTGCAGAAAGGAAAGAAGCCGCAAACAGAAAAATGCTTGCATTGCTGACATTCCTTAAAGAAGAAACATACTCCGATTTTAAAACGCTGAAAAAAGTTGTTGGGTTCAAGGGTAAAAGTCACCGCCCAACGTATGCGCTACTGAATAAGGCGGTTGCATTGGGGTTTCTGATAAAACATGAATACCCGGTAATAGCCGGAAAAAAATCACTATGGGGGATCACCATGCAAGGGCTGGCGATGGTGGTTAAACCCGATGATAAAGTATTCCCCGGTTATTTTGAGCCGGGGAAACTCAAATACTGGACACTGGAACACCGGCTCCTGAATCATCGGGTCAGAATTGCACTGGAAGAGAAAGGCGGGCAAGGCTGGCTTAATGGTGATCGGGGGGAGTTTATTGCGCGTTATCCTGGCGTTCGCCATCGTCCTGACGGGATTATCACGTTAGATAGCGGCGCAATCGTCGCCGTCGAAACTGAGCGCTCAATGAAAACCCGCGCACGCTATATCAACATCATTAACAGCCATCTGGCGGCCAGCGATGCCGGACGCTGGCACTACGCGATGTATGTCATGCCGGATGACAAAACCAAAACATCGTTAATCCGACTGTTTGACTCCATCAAAACGGTAATGAGGAACAACGTTCCGGTGCCGTTCGACGCGAAAAACCGCGAAATGTTTCTTTTCCGCACCATTGATGAACTGGAGCAAGCAGCCGCCAGCGGCGGCCAGTGATTATTTATATAAATCTATTTTTATAAGGTGTGACAAATGAAATGCCGATCTCGTTTGCTTGTGTTTCTGCCCCTGCTTTTCCCCGCCCTTTGCCTGGCTGATTTTTCTGGCCGTGTTGTTCGGGTCGTCGATGGTGATACTGTCCAGGTACTCGCCGATGGCAAAATGATGAAAGTTCGCCTTAACGGTATCGATGCCCCGGAATCGGGGCAACCGTTCGGCCAGCGCTCGAAGCAAAACTTGTTAAAGCTGGCCGTCCAGAAACAGACGGAGGTCATAGCCAACAATACAGATCGTTATGGCCGCTGGCTGGGAACATTGATGATTGGCGGTATCAATATCAACGCAGAGCAGGTTAAAGCGGGTATGGCGTGGGCTTACCGCTATCATGGCCGTGCCAACGACGAAACAATGCTACGCCTTGAAGAAGAAGCCAGACGCCATAGAATCGGGCTGTGGTCGTCACCTGATCCAGTGGAGCCGTGGAAGTGGCGCAAACAGAATAAATAGGATTATATTTTTATATAATTCTGATATGGTAAGGTTAATTTTTAGACGGACGAGGGACTTATGATATTCGCTAAATTTCAGTCACTGACCCATAAGATAGACACTATGGTTATTCGTGACATTAAACGGGAAATGCCGTTGAAATACTGGTCATTCAAAGTGGCAGAATGGATCGCCAGAATCGGAACGATTGGTTTTGTACTCACTTTTATCACGTATTTTGGATTCGGCCTCATGATGCAGTATTACGGCCAAAACCTGCCGGAATCGTTTACTGAGGGATGCGCTCAAGCCATCGTTGCATTGATAGCTATTGCCCTGGTCGGTTTCCTGGTCAGAGGCGGATTGTACGTCGATCTGGAAAAAAGAATACTGGATAAGTGGCAGAGCTACGTTCAGTGATGGTATCACCCGGCCAGTGGCCGGGATACCGGGTGACTTAATGATGTTTTTTCCAGAATTCCTGGTACGCCTCGAACAGCTCCCCATGTTTCATATCGTTGGCCGCAGCAATGGAGCGGAACTCACGTTTCAGCTCCATATCAATGTATAAGTTAAGCTGTGCCTTACGGCCATCAGCACTTTTCCGGGTAGGATTAAAGCCGTGTTCCGTATCCGCCTGGCTTGGCGGCTCACCTTTGGTATTGCGCGGCTTTGCTGGGACGTTCGCCATAATATCACCTCATAGATAAATATAATTATATTATTATATACTACTGCGTAAGCGTTGTCAGTCGATCGATCACACCCTGCACAACATCATCAGCTTTCTGCCGTGGACCAGGGAAAGGCGACTCCGTAAGAGCAAGCCCTTTATCCTGCGCCTGGCTGAACGATGTCAGAAAAGGAATAGCGCCCGGAATGACGGGAACGCCGCAGGGTTGCAGGTATTCCAGCGCCGCACGATATTCACTCTCACTTTCACTTACCCCCGCAAACACCACCGCCATTTTATCTGTCGAATGTCCTTTGTTACGCAGCGCGTTTACGGTCGTAACGGTCGTTCGTAGATCATCCACGCTAAACCCTGTCGGCAGTACCAGCAAATCGACAATATCAATCAGGCTGAGTAACGATTTCGTGGCATACGCCGCACTGTCGATGACAATCAAATCCCATTGCCCGGATTCAATCTGTTTCTTCGCCTGTGAAACCGTCCCGCATCCCTGAATTGTCACCGGAGGTTCAAAACCATTCCGCAACCGACGTTGCCCCCAGTCCAGGAAAGACCCCTGATCGATATCCATATCCAGCCCAAGAACTCCCCATCCTGCCTTTGTATACTCGGTGGCGATAGCCCGTGACATCGAGGACTTTTTCACCCCACCTTTCCCGTTAGCCAGCGCGATAACAGCGGTCATACAACCCCCTATTAAAATATTTTTATAGAAAAATATAGATTTGGTTTGAGTGTAGCGCAGCCACACAAAAGAGTAAATATAAAACTATAACAATATAATTATAGGTTTATACATTTTTTTTTATTCTGTCGCCATAAGCTCACACCGACACTCACCGCAAAGCAATACAGCGGAGGGTTTCGCCCATGCGTTCAGCCCACATTCCGGGCAGGTAAATTTCATGCGGGTGCCAGTACCCTTTACTGGCGGTTTGATCATGACGCTGAGATCGTCATCGTCTGGAATGAGTTCCGGGCGGGATTTGCTGACGGTCAGTGATAGCCGATTAATAAGGTCAGTATCGTTTTCATCGGTGACGGCCAGCCAGTCATCGAGGATATCGCTGTTAATCTTTGAGGTAACAATTGCTCCGTCAGACCAGCGGTCATACCAGGAGATAGAGAAGCCATTTTTAAGCAGGTCATACACGGCTTTCTGAAAGCGGCCACCACGGATAATGTAGTGCGTCATCTGCTGCCCGTTCTTTTTCCCGCCAGGTAAGCCGGTATTTGATGGCATAAGCCCGACTTCCTCCATCTTCGCGCCCCATACACGATCATGATAGCCGTCCCGGCATTTTTTAACCGGGGCGTAATGCTGCCACACATGCACCATTTCATGTACCAGTGTTGACAGGGTATCGGCCACCGAAGTAATCAGGATTCATCGCCAGCTCCGATACGCTGGATTCCCCTGTAAAACCGTGGCCAATATTACTTGACCACTACAAGCCGCCTTATATTCACCAGCAGGTTTTTCATCAGTGAAACGGCGCGTCCCACAGAGAGAATTTCAATAAACAGGTTAAGGTCGTTTTGTTTCAGGTAGTTCAGGAAGTCTGGCTCACTGAGACTTTCCCCTGCCTCCTCGTAAAAGCAGGCAATCGCTTCCATGTTATTCATGTAGGTGCTGATTGCGGCGTACTCGTGTCCTTCCATCTGTTCAAGGATGACCCTGACAGACTGCATCCGGTCGGTCAGTTTCGCATGTATGTCTGCATATTTAGCCTGACGGGGATTTATTTCACTCATTATTACTGTCGCCTGTAAAAAACCGGCACAGTGCGAACACCATGCCGGGAGATTATGGCTGACAAAACGGGAACGACAGGATCCCGCTGTTGTCGGGGGTCAGAAGGTTTCCCAGTTATCTGAGGTAACGCTTGCATGCGTATTCACTGCCACAGGCGTATCCTTTTTCTGCTGCACCGGTGCCTGTAATGGCTGAACTGAGGGGGGCTTGTTCGCGGTGGCCAGCTGAAAAATGCTCACGATTTCAGTCAGGCGGCGGGCCTGCTCTTCCAGTGAGGCGGAAGCGGCACTTGACTGTTCGACCAGGGCGGCGTTCTGCTGGGTTACGCTGTCCATTTCCACGACGGCCTGGCCCACCTGGGTGATCCCTTTGCTCTGCTCGGCAGACGCAGAGGCGATTTCGCCCATAATATCCGTCACGTTGGTGACGTCCCTGACGATCTTCGCCATTGCTTCGCCGGCAAGGGCTACCTGCTCAGAGCCTGTCTTCACGCTGTCTGCTGAGGCGGCAATCAGCCCCTCAATTTCTTTGGCGGACTGGGCGCTACGCTGAGCCAGATTACGCACTTCGCTGGCGACAACGGCAAAACCCCGTCCCTGCTCACCGGCCCGTGCGGCTTCCACGGCGGCGTTCAGTGCCAGTATGTTGGTCTGGAACGCGATGCTGTTAATGACGGCGATTATATCCACGATTTTTTGTGAACTTGCGCTGATGTTGTTCATGGTACTGACGACATGACCAACAATTTCCCCGCCTTTATTGGCGGCCTGAGAGGCGGTCTGGGCCAGCTGGCTTGCCTGGCTGGCATTATCCGCATTTTGCTTCACGACGGCACTGAGTTCTTCCATGCTGGCGGCCGTCTGTTCCAGTGCCGAGGCCTGCTCTTCCGTTCTGGAAGACAGGTCTGTATTACCTGCGGCAATTTCTCCGGCGCTGCGGTAGATTTCATGTGAGCTGCTGCGGATATCGGAGACGGTTCTTACCCAGTGGTCCTGCATGTCCTGGATAAACGGCACCAGTTTGCCTGCGCAGTTTTTACCCATATCCATTATCCGGGTCTGTAGTTTGCCATCGGCAAGTATCTGCAGATGAGCCTGAATACACTCAAGCGGTTTAACAAGGTACCGGACAAGATAACGGTCAGTCAGGAACACGATGAGTAAACCGATAACAAGCGCGGCGATCAGCACATTACGACATGTATCAACCCACCAGGTAATTCGCTGTTTTGCGTCCCGAGTCAGTTTATCAATTTCAGTATTGTACTGTTCAATTGCGGCAGTGAAGTTTCTGCGCAACTCACGGAAGGGCTGGTTTGACAACTGAACATATTCATCACCCCGACCGGCTTTAAGGGCGTCATACATGGGGACGATTGCCCGGGTAAGCAGCTGATATGAGCTGTTGTAGATAACATCAGTCGTCGCTTTATCGATACTGCCATGATCGCCCGTTCTGAACTTTTCCAGGTCAGCCCGGAGTTTGCCTATATCGGCGGCGGCAGATTCGAGTTGCTCAGAGATCGCGGCGCTGTCGTTTTTCCTTATCGCATCAAGTGTGCGATCGAGCGTGTTCTCGACCCGGTAATACAGACCGTTGGCATCATTGATGATATCGCCATTTTCCTGCTGGATGTCCGTCAGTGACAGCTCAGTGGTCAGTTGTTGCAGGGAATGGAGGGCCAAGGCTGAAACACCGCCCCACAGTACAGAAAAGATGATCAGGATGATGATCATCATCGTCCTGATCTTTATATCGCGTATAAGGTTCATGCTGTTTGCTCTGTCAATAATAATTAGCGTTGAAATATTTGTTGGCGAAACATCAGGTGGTCGTTATGCCCGATGGAGAGGAAAATATCCTTCACAAGGAATAAATGGTGCTAAAAATATTCAGCCTGATGCAGAAGGGCTGAACTGGAATTTTGCACCGGGGATTTTTCCAGGCGGTACTGACGCTGAAATAAAAATATAATGAAAATGTAATTGTACTTATTCGGAAGCAATAAAAAAGGCGTCATTTTACAGGTGATGAGTGTGCAAAGTATAATCGGTTTAACCGATTGATAATTGAATATCGATCGATTATGACAAACGCAATTAACTAATTGATCGATATAACCGATCGAAAATGATATTCATTCATAAAAATTCATATTAAATCAATGGGATATGGAGTAGTGCGGTGTGATGTTTCTCTATTTTATTAATATTGTATTAGTTCATTCCGCTTTAAGTCAAATTTAAGGTGTTTAATTTTTATTTTGCGCTTTGAATATGAAAAAACGGGTATCGGCGACATCAGCGATACCCGTTAAAAAGGAAGTTTTGTTTTATGAGTTTGCATTATAAACGACAAAGGTCGATCTGAGTCACGTTTTATGTGGAATTTCAGTGAGGCGCACTATCGTGGAAGATGCGGCTTGTTTCCTCAGAAATGGTGATCCATATATATACAGCTTTTGTAGTGGTCAAGTAATACTGGCCACAGTTTTACAGTAAAAATGGTACCGGTTCTCAGACTCTTCCGGCGTCAGCCCACCGTTATAATGGTGAGGTCTGACGCTGTTGTAGTAGTTCAATATGTAATCATTAATTTGCTGCCGGGCCTCGTCCTTGCCTGCATAACCATTTGCTGGCACCCATTCTGTTTTCAGACTGCGGAAGAAGCGTTCCATTGGACTGTTATCCCAGCAGTTTCCCCGGCGACTGACGCTTTGTCTTATTCTGTAACGCCAAAGAAGTTGCTTATATTTCAGACCTGTATACTGGCTTCCCTGGTCGCTATGGAACATGACATCACGCGGTTGACCACGCGTTTCATAGGCCATCCGCAGGGCACTGCTTATCAGTGCGGTATCGGCATGTACTGACAGACTCCAGCCGATAACCCTGCGGGCAAAAAGATCCATGACGACCGCCAGATAGCACCAGCGATTTCCTGCCCAGAGATACGTAATGTCTCCGCACCACACCCGGTCTGGCTCGGGCACAGCGAACTGACGCCCGAGCAGATTCGGCAGGTAGGTGTGCTCCTGACGGGCATTTTTATACTGATGTTTTCCGGGCTGGCAACTGCTCAGGTTCAGGTATTTCATCAGGCGTCCGGCACGGTAACGGCTCATCGGGACGCCGTTTTGGGTCAGCATGTCAGCCAAAGTGCGTGCCCCCGCAGAGCCCCGGCTCTGGTTCCACGCCCGACGTATTTCGCTGCACAACCTGACGTGTACCGGATTAACCATATCGCGTCGTTTTCGCCAGTACCGGTAACTGCTGCGGTGTATTTCCAGCGCGGAGCACAGGCTGACAACCGTGTGGCTGTCGCTCAGTCTGGCAACTATCGTGAACCGTTCAGCGAGTCGGACATCAAGAGCGCAGTAGCCTTTTTTAATATCGTATTTTGCTCCTCCAGACGGCGAACCTGCTTTTCCAGCTCGCGGATACGTTGCTGGTCTGGAGTAATGGGTGTGGCAGAGGACGTAATCCCCTGGCGCTCTCTCCTGAGCTGGCGTACCCAGCTCTCAAGCGTAGTAGAACCCACATTCATCGCTTCACTGGCCTATCGATATGAGTAGCCCTTATCAACAATCAGCTGTGCACATTCCAGCCTGAACTCAGGGGTGAAAGTACGTTTGGTTTTCTTGTTCATTAAGTCACCTGTTTTGTGTTGAGGTGAGAATATCACCTTTAATCAGGTGGCCAAATTTACTGTGCCACTACAGTTGCTTTATATCAGGCCCTGGGAGGTGGTGTCAGTTAAGACTATACCCTAACCTGATGTCAGATGTTGAGCACAAACAACGTCAGAGTAGGGTATTAATTTATATTTATTGACACATTCAGCCAAGGGTAATAGATTTCATCCTGACATTTTTACCTTTGGAGGCATCTTGCAAGGTCAACGTATCGGCTACGTTCGCGTCAGCAGCTTCGACCAGAATCCTGATCGACAACTGGAACAAATAGAAGTCGGCAAGGTATTCACCGATAAGGCTTCAGGCAAGGACACACAACGTCCCGAACTTGAAAGGCTGCTGGCCTTCGTCCGCGAGGGCGACACCGTGGTGGTGCATAGCATGGACAGGTTGGCACGCAACCTTGATGACCTGCGCCGCATCGTCCAAGGGCTGACACAACGGGGCGTGCGCATGGAGTTCGTCAAAGAAGGGCTAACGTTCACCGGCGAGGACTCACCGATGGCCAATCTGATGCTGTCGGTCATGGGAGCCTTTGCTGAGTTCGAGCGCGCTCTGATCCGCGAACGTCAGCGCGAGGGAATCGTGCTGGCTAAGCAGCGCGGGGCCTACCGGGGACGAAAGAAATCGCTGAACAGCGAACAAATTGCCGAGTTGAAACGGCGAGTTGCGGTAGGCGACCAGAAAACCTTGGTGGCCCGTGACTTCGGCATCAGCCGCGAAACCTTGTACCAGTACCTGCGGGAAGACTGACCATGCCACGCCGCTCAATCCGGCACTGTTGCAAATAGTCGGTGGTGATAAACTTATCATCCCCTTTTGCTGATGGAGCTGCACATGAACCCATTCAA
>PPYF01411378.1_pt1 | contig 27106 bp, 17 predicted proteins | sample 1559871 | NCBI WGS metagenome assembly PPYF01 (sample SAMN08240021, study PRJNA423297) | Human gut metagenome, whole genome shotgun sequencing project. | reverse complement strand
CAGATATTCAATGACTTTTGGCAATGCGTTAACAGATGTTTGATGGATATCATGCATAAGGATAATAGATCCATCTGTTGCTTGCCGTTGAATCTCAGTTAAAATAGCAGCTTCGTTCTTGCTCTTCCAGTCAAGACTATCGACATCCCACATAATAAAGCTTAAATCCAGGCTATTACGAATATCATCAGAAACGGCTCCATATGGAGGACGCATCAATTTTGAGCTTGATCCAAGGACACTGGTAATTGCTGACTCCGTATCTGAAAGCTGCTTCTTAGCATCTTCCAAGGAAAGCTGTGTTAGGACTGGGTGGTTCCAACTGTGGTTTCCAACCTCATGTCCTTCAGATTTCATTCTTTTAAGAAGAGCTTCATTCCCACTGATATTTTGACCTTGTACAAAGAAGGTAGCTTTGATTTTGTATTTAGCTAAAATATCTAAGGCTTGTGGGGTTGTTGTCGCATTTGGACCATCATCAAAGGTGAGAGCAACAACTTTTTTATGTTTTTCTGCTTGAACTTTTTTATAGAGTTCAGCATCCTTCTCTGTTAAATATGATGTTTGAATAAAATCAAAGAAGTTTGAAATAGGCATTGCTATTTCTTCTACACTATTGGTAGTTTTAACTGGATAAAGAACCAATTGGCTATCTTTATAGGCAAACTTCCAAGTTGATAATTCTGTTGCTGATAAATCAGTCGAAACTTGGTCAACCACTGATTGCTCGACTTTTTTATCCTGAAGAGTAGATTTAAGGTCTTCCAGTAACTTTTCCTTGGCTTTGCTAGTATCTGTAAAGAGTTGGACCAGGGTAAAGATAGAACCATCTTCTTTTAGATATAGCTGGTCGAGTGTGGTATTTTCTAATTCGACAACATTCGAATTCGCCAAATCATAAACTTGTTTCTTAATCACACGATTTTCAACCCCAGTTAAAGAAGAGTCCCCTTTTTCTGAGTAATAAAAAATCAATTGATCTTTTCCCTCTACCTTGTCAGTGATATCCTTTACAATCACATCCTTAACAGAGGAAATAGGGCTATCTCCAACCATTGGATAATAGGTGATAATCTCTGATTTTTCCTTGCGGAAATGTTCCTTTTGACTACCTTGTGAGTAGGCATCATCTTTTTCTTTCTTGAGACTTTCAATCTTTTGTTCAAAGGCTTGTTTACTCATCACTTTATAGGTAATTACACTACCAAGTGCTACCATTATAAAGAACAAAAGCAACACAAGAATTCCTAATTTTTTATTATTTTTCTTCTTAACTGTCTTTTGGGGTAATCTCTTTTTTGTCATAGTTTTATCATATCAAATCAGAGCTATAATTTCAATGAAAACATAGAAGAAAGTCATTTTTAATAGGAAAAGAAAAGTAAAAGAACCCTAGCATATTCTAGGGTTCTTTTTAAGATTAGAAGCGAATACTTTCTCTTGTTTTCTCATAAGAAATAACAAAACGGTTGGTTACTCCAGGCTCAGCAACTTCTAATGCTTGAGAGATTTTTTCGAAAGATGCTTGGTAATCAAAAGTTGTTTCAAAGATATTCAAAGCTTCTTGGAAAGCTTGTTGGATACGATCATCAAATGATCTATAACGGTTAGAATATTGAAGCAATTGTTCTGTCAATGTTGCATTTTGAACGATACTGTATGTTTCTTCTTCCAACATGTTCATATCATTTGTCGCAATCTCAAGAATACGATTGACAGATTCAATATTTACTTGCGCTTGTTCCAACTCAGCCATCAAGTCTTCTGTACTATGACTTGCATCAAAGAAGAGTTTCAAGAATTTTTGTGGAATTCCTGGAAGATTTCTCTTTTCCATATAACGTTTAATCGTATGGAGACGGTTGACATAGACATTTGCTTTTTGGCGAGCATTGATATCGTCTTTTTCGATCTGAACAAGACGTTCGCTGACACCAATTTGGTCGTCTTCAATATCTTTTAATGTAGATTGGAGACTTTCCAAACGTTCTTGCAAGACTGAGTATGCTTCTGAAACTTCTGATTGGTCGTTTGTCAATTCTTCGATTGTAGTGTTCAAGGCTGCAATATCTGCTTGCAGGCGACGAACACGATTTACATCACTTTCTGAAATCAAGTAAGTTTTTCCAAGACGTTCAATATCTTTAACCAAAACTTGATTGTTTTCTTTCAAGTGTTGAAGATAGGTAGGTAGGGTAGTTACCAACTTCTCGAATGCTTTATGAGCTTCAATTTCACGAGTAAAAATGTCATAAAGCGCATTGATTTCTTCTTGGATTTGAGTATTTTCATACTCTGCGTTATCCAATTCTAACTTGCGAATATTCTCGTGATTGTTTTTCAAGGCCTCATAAAGAAGTTGAAGTCGAGATTCGATATCTGTTTCTACAAAATGGTAGTTCTCATCTAAGAGTTTACGATATCCTGCTTCTAAATCTTCAAGTTGATCTGGCAATTCAGTAGTAAGTTTGGTCACAATCGCTGGGATTCTTTCAACGATATGTGTCAACGCCAAAATATGATTTTCTGCGTTGTCCAAAATGCCTGCTGCTTCAACTGGGTCACCTGAAGAGTTCAAGGTTACAAATTGAGAAAACTCAGATTGGATATTCTCCAATTGTTTTTCAATTTCTGGAAGAGCTTGACCATATTTTTCAGAATCTTCGGCTACAGTATTTTGTAGCTTTTCAAACAAGTCTAAGGCATGCAATACGCGTCCGCTATTTTTTGATTCTTGTTTTTCCAAATCTGACAAAGCATTACGGATGGCTGCGATGTCCTCTTCTACGAGTTCGATTTGACTCTCAATTTGATCAATTTGGTGTTTAGCCTTCAAGAAACGGAATGAGCTATTGTAACCTTCTGCTTCAAAGAGGTTATTCTCAATATCTGCAAAAGAGTTGAGAGATAAATCAACCCACTTTTGGTTCCATTCTCTAAAAGCAACCTGACTTTGGCCAATCAGATGCATATTTTTGACAACCTCTACCTCATCATTAACAGGAAGGTTGTATAGTTCTTCTTTTTTTTCTTCTAAAGCTGCAAGTCTACTCTCATTACGTTTACGAAGCAAAATTGCTACTGCAAAGGCAATCAGAAGCAGAACTGCAATTCCAATCAAGGTAATAATCAACTGATTATCTGACATATCAAACTCCTTTTATACTTGACACAATTGTAATGATTATATCATATTTTTCAAGCCTTGGGAACTATTTCCCAATTTTTTTATACGTCAAGGGTACTGTACACAGCGTTTTCTTCAATAAATTCTCGACGTGGTTCAACTCGATCACCCATGAGCATATCAAAAATCTTATCCGCTTCAGCAGCGTCATCCACTGATACACGGGCCATAAGGCGATGTTCAGGATTCATCGTAGTTTCCCAAAGTTGGTGGTCATCCATTTCTCCAAGCCCTTTATAACGTTGAATGGTTGGTTTTGAACGACCTTCACTGTAGCGAGCCAAAGCTTCTTGCAAGCGAGTCTCTTGGTCTGCACCTGGCTGAATATATTCTTTAATCTCACTACCGACTTTCACACCGTAAATTGGTGGTTGTGCGATATAAACATAGCCTGCCTCTAAAACAGGTCTCATATAGCGATAAATCAGAGTTAACAAGAGGGTACGAATATGAGCTCCATCGACATCGGCATCCGTCATGATAACCAGTTTTTGGTAGCGAGCCTTGCTGACATCAAACTCTGCACCAAATCCTGTTCCCATAGCTGTGAAAAGGCTACGGATTTCTTCATTGGCAAGAATTTTATCCATACTTGCCTTTTCAACGTTAAGGATTTTCCCACGAATAGGCAAGATTGCTTGAAACTCACGGTCACGTCCTGATTTTGCAGAACCTCCCGCTGAGTCTCCTTCGACGATAAAGAGTTCCGTTTCAGCTGGATTGTTTGATGAACAGTCAGCCAATTTCCCAGGAAGATTTGAAATTTCTAAACCAGATTTCTTACGAGTAACTTCACGCGCACGCTTGGCAGCAACACGCGCTTTCGCAGCCAAAATCCCTTTTTCTACGATGCGCTTAGCAATCTGTGGATTTTCCAAAAGGAAATCAGAAAATGCATCGCTGAAAAGACGATTGGTAATCTTCACAACTTCACTATTTCCAAGTTTGGTCTTGGTTTGTCCTTCAAACTGTGGGTTCGGATGCTTCACTGAGATAACGGCAGTCAATCCTTCACGGACATCTTCCCCTGTTAGGTTATCTTCGTTATCTTTTAGAAGTTTGTTTTTACGAGCGTAGTCATTAATCACACGAGTTAAGGCTGTACGGAAACCTTGTTCATGTGTTCCACCTTCATGTGTATGAATGTTATTGGCAAAACTCATGACATTTTCATGGTAACCAGTTGTGTACTGCATCGCGACTTCAACTGTGATGTCATCCATTTCACCATCTGTGTAGATTGGGGTATCAAAGATAACATCCTTGTTTTCGTTGATGTACTCAACGTAGCTCGCAATCCCACCTTCATAGTGGTAATGCTTGGTTTGTTCAAGTCCTTCACGTTTGTCAGTGATAGAGATTTGAAGGCCACGATTCAAGAAGGCTAACTCTTGAATACGTTTATTTAATTTGTCAAAGTCAAATGTTGTTGTCTCTGTAAAAATTTCTGGATCTGGAGTAAAGTGAACGATTGTTCCTGTTTTATCTGTATCCCCAATCACCTCTAGGTCAGCCACAACATGTCCACGACGGTATTCTTGGTAATGAATCTTTCCGTTTTTATGAACGCGAACATCCAACTGAGTTGAAAGAGCATTTACAACGGATGAACCTACACCATGGAGACCACCAGATACCTTGTATCCGCCACCGCCGAATTTACCTCCGGCGTGAAGAACAGTAAAGACTGTTTCAACGGCAGGACGACCTGTTTTTTCCTGGATATCAACTGGAATCCCACGACCATCGTCAATAACTGTAATTGAATTATCTGGCTCAATAAAAACTTCGATATGACTAGCGAATCCAGCCAAGGCTTCGTCGATAGAGTTATCTACGATTTCCCAGACTAGGTGGTGAAGACCCTCTTTCGAAGTTGAACCGATGTACATACCTGGACGCATACGAACGGCTTCCAGACCTTCCAAAACTTGAATTTGACTGGCATCATAATCTTGTGCCTGTTGGTTTTTAATATCTTCTGTCATGTTTCCCCTTTTTCTTACATGTCTATTGCTTGTTTTAACGCTACAACGTTCTCAAAGAGATAGGCATCTAAGCCTGCAGCATGTCCTGCCTCTACATCAATAGCACGGTCACCAATAACCAGCCCTGATGTTATATGATACTTATCACGCAAATAAATCATCGATTCGGGATTTGGTTTACGTTTAAATCCTGAACTAGCTGTCACTACTTCTGTAAAGTATGGTGCTATCTTTGTTTTTGAAAGAATCTCCAATACCTGATCATTTCGATGAGAAACCAAGAAATTACGGCCACCTTGGTCTGAAATCTTTTCCAAGAGCGCGGGAATCCCATCAAACAATACTGGGTGTTCAAGCTCACGGGCTTCATTTTCCTTATATTTCTCAAGAAAGTTTTCAATACCTGGAGCATACTTTTCGATGGCAAAGGCAGTCGAAACCTTTAAAGCTTCGTAGACACTGTCGTGCTCCTGCTCAATTCCAAACTCTGCTAAAGTTTCTACAAAAGCTGCTGTAGAAGTCTCATAATTATCAAGCAGAGTACCACCTAAATCCCAGATGTAATCGTGATATTTCATACCCTTCATTATAGCATTTTTTTATGAAAAAAGCGATGTTTAGCTTGATTTTGACCTTAAAAAAAGAGAAGAATCTTCTCAAGTAAGAAAGATCCTTCTCAGTTTCTTTATTATTTTTCAAATACGTCTGTATAGAGCATCCCATTTCTCAGAGATTCCGCATCTCCGCCAAGCGTATCAACTAAGTGATAGGCAAAAGCCAAAGCTGTTGCTGGACCACGGCTCGTAATGATATTGCCATCTACAACGACTGTTTCTTTATGGTAGTGACCGTTAGCAATTTGTTCTTGAACGCCATCATAGCAGGTGAAGTTTCTTCCCTCTAGAAGACCTGCTCGATTTAAAGCAATTGGTGCTGCACAGATGGCTGCTACTGTTTTACCAACTTGCTCACATTTTTGAAGTTCTGCAATCAATTGCTCATTGTCCCGCAAGTGAGCAGAACCAGGCATACCTCCTGGAAGGACAATCATGTCATATTCAGATAAATCACCGTTAAATACCTGATCAGCTTGAACTTGAATAGCATGTGAACCTGTCACTTTTTCATCAAATCCGACCATATGACAGGTAATATTTGCACGACGCAAGACGTCTACGACAGTTAGGGCTTCGATTTCCTCAAAACCGTCTGCTAGAATAACTGCAACTTTAGGCATAGTGACCTCCTTATTTCACTTTCTTCAATACAACTTTTTTACGTTTGAATCTTGTTCGGCCACTCTTTTCATCAGCTAAATGAGTTTGGTAGCTCATCGATAAAAGTAAACCTATACCAATAAGATTACTGATAATAGCTGATCCTCCTTGAGAAATAAAGGGCAAAGGTATCCCTGTTAGAGGAAGGAGTCCTGTGACGGCACCAATGTTCTCAAAGATGTGGAACAAGAGCATCATGATAAATCCAGTGGAGATATAAGTATAAAATTGATTGTTAGATTTGAGAGTAATCTTTAACATACGATAGATGAGGAGCAGATAGAGTGCAATCACTACTACTGAACCAATAAAACCAAAATCTTCAGCGATAACTGTGAAGATCATGTCACTCTCACGGACTGGAATGAGGAGATTAGACACGTTAAAGCCTTGACCGAATACCCCACCACTACCGATGGCAATTTGACCTTGAGCCTGTTGATAGGTGGTTGTTTGAGCATAATCAAAGGGATTGAGCCAAGCCAAGATACGATTTATCTGATAAGTCGGCATGCCAAGTTGATGCATAAAGGCACGCCCATCCTTTGTAATGAAGATTGCTAAAAATCCTGTAATGGCTGATACAACTGTTACAAAGACTGGAATGATAATCTTCCAAGAAACACCTGACAACAAGACAAGACCTGCAAAGATTGCAACAAAAACCATTGCCGTTCCAAGGTCACTTTGTAAGGCTAGTAACACTAAAACTGGAATCGTGAAAACGATCATCCAAAGAATCAAAAGAAAATCTAAACCGATGGTCCGTGCTTTGTCCTTGTATTTTTTAGTGAAAGTTACAATCACATAGGCCAGCATCAAGATATAAGATATCTTCATGAATTCGGAAGGTTGAAAAAGTGTATAACCACCGATTGATACCCAGTTTTTTGCACCTGTTGCAGCTACTAAACTTGGATTATAGAAGACCAAGGGTAAGACCATCAAGGCTAGACCAAGACCATATAGATAGGGGGTGGACTGCCATAAAAATTTTGTGTTAAAAAACATGACTACAAAACTGAAGATAATACCTAGCGCTATCCATGCCAGTTGCTGTCCAAGTATAGGCCAAACATTGTTTGGGTAGTCATGACTAACTGCTATATAAATCGCTACAACTCCAATCACCAATAAACAAAACACTGGTAATATTAAACTATAATCGACCCTAGAGTCGAATGAACGTTTCATAACGGCCTCCTTCATTCTTTCTGGTATTCATTTCATTGTTTCTTTAAAAAATCTTGAACGTTGACAAATACTTGCTCTCGGTTAATATTCCTTACTCGACTAGTGCGAGACAAGGCCTTTCTGATTTGTTTGCCATATCGTTTACTTGACATCCGGCTATCTAAAATCAAAACTGCGGAACGTTGACCAACTCGGCGCATAGTCCTACCTATCGCTTGCTTAAGACGAATAATCGCCATAGGAAGTTGGTAATCATAAAAAGGATTCTTCCCTTCAAGACGGAGCTCTTGATTCATCTTTTTGGTAAAGGGATCCTCTGGATTTTGGAAAGGCAAACGTGTCACCACTTCAATCACTCGAGGATGTCTGGAAAAATCGACACCTTCCCAGAAACTCCCCGCACCAAGTAAGAACTCACGATCTCCTTTTTCAAAGCGTTTTTTCAATTGAGCTGGTTCCCCATGCTTATATTGGGCTAAATGGGGAATTCTTAAAGTATCAGATACCTGCAACAATAAATCTTTTGCAGTAAATAAGACTAAAATTGGTTCTTCCAGGTAGGACAAATCTTCTAGAACTTCCACAAGTGCTTGTGCATATTCCTCAAGCGAAACTTCAGTCACCAATGGAAAATCATTCACCAAGAAAATTTCCTGATTTTCCTGAAACTGTTCATCTAGGTAATAAATATTTGCTTGCGGGAATCCTAACAATTCTGGCAAAGAAACTCTGCTACTAATTTCTAGGGTTGCAGAGATTCCGAGAAGCTGGCAGGATTTTGGAAATATCTGAGAAAATAGCAAACGCTGATCGCGACTAGAAGTAATCTCGATTTTTTTACTAGAGAGTTCTGAAACTGATAACCAAAATTCTCCTTCAGACGAGAAAAATCTCTGATAGTCTTTAAATTCTGGAAGATTCAATTCTGAAAAATCCTGTTGGAGCTTGTCAATGCTACTAGCTGGGCACATCTTACGTTTGCCAGATAGAAACTGCTCCAGCAGATAAGAAAGCTCAAAACGAATACTCTCTAGCAAGCGTCTTTCAAGCATGCCTTCTTCTGTAGATAGAACTTGGTCTAATTGTTCTAGCAAATCTGTAAGCAAATACGTTTTTCGAGAAAGATTTTCCAAGGTCAACAAGATTTTCTGGGCTTCATCCAAAATCAAGAAACGTCCCTCTAAAAGACTCGGATCATCTTCAAGTCGAGTAACGAGGTAAGCATGATTGGTCACTAGCAACTTACAAGAACGCGCTTTTTCCTGACCACGTCTCCAAAAATCCTCTAACCAAAAGAGAGAATCTTTGTGAAGATTTCCATCATGCACCAAGTTTGGTAAAAATTGCTGGTAGCGATAAAGTTGACCAATTTCGTCTAAGTCTCCAGTATCTGTCTCAGTCAGCCAAACTAGGAGTTGCATCTTGAAACGCGTATACAAACGATTGGATTCTTCTTCCTCTAGCGCTGCATGAAAGGAATCTAACTTCAAGTAATTCTGTGGTCCTTTGAGACTATGAATAGAGATATGGAAAATCTCTTCGAGTTTTTTAGCCTCCTCATGCATTACCTGATTTTGAAGGATTTTAGTTGGAACACTAAGTAGGATCCCCCCTTCATTCTCAAGAGACAAGGCTGGCAGGAGATAGCCATAGGTTTTTCCAATCCCAGTTTGAGCCTGAATAAAAGAAATGTATTCCCCTTGCAAGCACTCTTGAACCTTTTGTGCGAAGCGTTCTTGCAAGTTTCTCTCTTCCAACCCTAGCAAGGCAATATTGGTTTGGAAATCTTTAGATAGTTTTCGTGGAGAAAGGGCTGATTTTTCTTTTCTCAAAAATAGACCTTGCACCTCGACCAAGTCATGTTCAACTAAGAGAGACTGTTTCTGATAAACTTCCTCGATGACCATGTATGATTCGTACAATAAGCTATCAGACAGACTTAATAAGCGCTCCAACAAACCTTTTGGAAGTTGAAACATCTTTTGTCTCATACAAAGAAAGAGTTCTGCAGTTGCTTGGGCGTCAGAAAGGGCTGTATGAGCTTGCTCAAGTGGAATCCCCAACTCTTGGCAAAGAATACCAAGATTATACTTCTCAAGCTGAGGATAAAAGACTTGAGCCAACTCAACCGTGTCGATACGTGGGGTGCGTAATTCATAACCTTCAAAAAATAGGAATTCTGCCAACAAATTGGCATCGAACTGAACATTGTGCGCAACAAAAATACCGTCTTTGACCAGTTCAAAAATCTTTCCAGCTACCTGGGAAAACTCTGGAGCCTTTGCTAAACGCTTATCAGTCAAACCCGTTAATTCTTTGATATGAGAATCCAAGTGTTCATGCGGATTGACATCAGTGGCATATTGCTCAACAATCTCACCGTCTTCAATGACTACAATTCCCACTTGGATGATTTTTGCCTTGCTTCCGGTACTTGTTGCTTCTAAATCTACAACCACATACCGATCATTTCTAAAATTCATCACTAAAAATTATATCAAAATTTACACCATTTGACACCCATGAACTTTATTTGAAGAGTCAAGTTTCTTGCAAGATTTGAACAAAAATGATTGAATAAAATGGTAGAAAAGGAGGAAATTCATGAACCCATTGGATTTGTTTAATCAAGTAAAAGAACTCGTTGAGAAAAAAGATTTTTCTGCAGCAAAAACCTTTGTTGAAGAAAATAAGGATCAACTAGGGGATTACCTTAGCCAAGCTCAAGCATTGGTTTCAGGCTCAGAAGGTCTTGACGGTCTTGTAGATAAGGTCAAAGGCCTCTTCTAATAGTCAAAAGACACCTGAAAAACTCAGGTGTCTTTTTGTATTTTCTTCATGAATGTGGGAATATGTTGACTAATCGTGGTTGGCAGAACGACATAATTGTTCTCAGCTAGTTCTTGGGCAATTGCTGAATGTAGATAGGTCGCTACTGTCACTCTTTCATAGAGACTAACTTGTGGGAATTGGCCTGCAAAGCCAGCAATCATCCCAGCCAGAGTATCCCCCATACCCCCAGTCGCCTGATAGGGACCCCCAACCTCTAACTGATAAAAATCAGCTTGACCAGCTTGCCAGATTCGAGTCGCAGGACCTTTTTGAACTAGAACCGTCCCTGAAGGAAAACTCTTCAAAGCCTCTCCTGTTTCCTCAGCTCCTTGAGAAGTCAAATCTAAGCCTGATAAGACTTGCCATTCCCTTTGATGTGGAGTTAAAACAAGGTGGGCTTTAGGAAATTTCAACCCCGTCTTAGCAAAAATAGATAGGGCACCACCATCCAGTATGAGAGTCTGTTCTTGACTTAAATGATGAAAGACTGTTTGCAGAAGCTCTTCTCCACGCTCATCATCCACTAGTCCAGGGCCAACTAAGACAACATTCGCTGTCTCTAACTGCTGCTCAAGTAATTGCTTATCGTCAAGAGCAAAAGCCATAGCCTCTGGAACATGGCTATGTAGCGCTGTAATATTCTCTTTATCCGTAGCTACTGTCACTAAGCCTGCACCACTTCTAACAGTCCCTAAGGCAGCCATAATAATGGCTCCCCCATAAGGATACGTTCCCCCAATCAAGAGAAGACGACCGTAGTCTCCCTTATGACTAGAACGAGAACGCTCGATGATCACTTTTTTTAGTAGAGCTTGATCAACCACTTTCATAAGCTGCTCCTTTATACTTTTTCTTATCTTTATTATACACCTCACTACCCAATTAATAAAGGAGAAGACAATATTGTCTTCTCCTTATGTTATAATGATCAGCCTTTTAAGAATAGTGAGTTATGAGTCATTATTCTTCCTTGCGTTTCCCGTTTAGGAATGCTACTGATAAGGCTAGACTGAGACCTGCTAGGAAAATTGCTGTATCAGATTGACTTTCACCAGTTTCTGGAAGTCTTGCTGATTCTGCTTTCCCTGTAGTATTTTCAAGAACTTGTGAATCTTGAGTCTGCTCAGCAGGAGTCGGAGTTCCTGAAGGTTTGTCGGATAGGACTCGAACGTCTGCAACTGGTTTTTCGATTGTTGGAGCTGCTTGGTCACCCGCAGTACCTAAAGTTCCTGTGTATTCTGGGAGCTCGTTCTTATCTGCTTGCACAGCATTGACTCCGCCCTTAAACTCTGGGATTTCATTTTTAGCAGCTTCAACCCAATTAGCTCCACCCTTGAATTCAGGAACCTCATTGATTGCAGCTTCGACCCAATTAACTCCACCTTTGAATTCTGGAACCTCAAGAACTGGAGCTGGCTCGTCACCCTTGCTACTAGTAACAATTGGTTTTACTCCTACTTCAACAATTTGATCTTTTGCATCTGTTGTTTCAGTGTGAACAATTTTACGACTTGTTCCTAATACTTCGATATAGTCTACTTTTTCTCCATTTTTACCTTCTGATACGATACGACGTTCATCTTTGGCTAAGTCACTATTCTCACGAATAATTTCCTTAAATGGAATGACAGTTTTCTCAACTTCTAGACTTGGACGGTCTAGGACAAGAGCTTGATCATCCACTGCATGACTAGCTTCTGAACCCGCTTCAAAGTGAAGGCGATATTCTTTCACAAGACTACCATCTTTAGCAAGAAGTCGAACAAGTGTTGGAAGATTGTCTTGACTTGACTCAACGACAGTCGCTACACCATGACCACTTGTTTGGACAGTCACCTGTGGTTTCGCTCCATTAGCGGTTAATCGATATTCTGAAACGGCAGGATCAAAGTTTTCCAATGCTTTTCCAGCAACTGAAATAGTCACTGCAGGTGTTTCTGAATCACTTGCTTTAGCTGGAGAATAAGCACTAAACTCAACCATTGCTAGACCATTAGTGGTTGATTTGCGAGTCATGCGTGCTCGAATAGCGGTTGTCTGGATTGGATCAAAGGTAAATTCGATTGGCTTACCAGCCACAATTGCACCAGATGCCTTATAAGGAATTTCTTTCCAATTTTCTGCCTTGTTAAATGGATGATCCGCATTTTCCTCATAACGTGAAATGGTGCTTGGTTCTGTATAAGCAGGTCCAACATATCTTTCTAGTACCATTGTCGCTGGTGCATCTGTTCCACTGTCTTTGAAGAACTGAATGGCTACTTTTCCAACCGATTGAGGTGTAATCTGACCATTCTTCTTAAAGAGAACTCCTACCGACACTTCCTTATCTTTTGGAGTACGAGACCAGTTGGTCCAACGTCCATCTTCATTAAATCGCCCATCGTTGATATAGAAGATTCTATCATTAGAAGCGGCATCGGTATCGTTTGTAGTAGAGGCAAATGCCTTAGAATCTGTCGCATTATTGCTTGCATTCTCTGAGATGACTTGATTTCCTCTTGCTAGAACGGTCACTTGCATCTTAGTTGTCAGGTCTGTTCCTAGGATATGACCAAGCACTTCAAAGGTGCCTTCCTGGTCTGTCGCATGTTCAGGGACTGCATCCCATTCTACGGCTAGTTTATCTGTCGTCCAATCTGTTTGTGATGGATAATAGACTGTCACTTCTGTAGGTAATTGAAGCTTATCGCCAACACTTAGTGTCATAGCAGCATTTTCGGCAGCTACTGGTTGCGTAGATTCTTTTTCACCATCGCGGAAGATACGGTATTCTTTCAAGATGGTTCCGTCTTCTGCCTTTAAAATAAGACGTGTCGCTGCTTCTGGATTTGTAGCAGGGACAATCGTTACTACACCATTGTTGCTAGCTGTTGCAGTGATTTCTTTACTAGTTTGAGGAATATGGTGGTCTGTCTTAGACGGATTGAAATGCTCAAGCTTTTGACCGTCTACTTTGATTGTAATCTCTGAACTTGTAGCGCTTGGAACTTTATTTCCTAGGATTGTAATTTCAGTCAAACCGACACCGGCCGTTCCATTTGCTTTCTTCATGCGAATACGAACTGCATAGGTCTCAACCTTATCAAATGTAAAGCGGTTAGTTTGGCTTGCGGATAATTGTCCTGGTGCTTTGAAATGTTCAACTTCTTTCCAGTTAGCAGCATTGTTAAATGGATGTTTGGCATCTCCTTGAGCATGATTGACATCAGTTGGAAGATCTGGAATTTCTTGACCAATATAGTACTCGATGACATATTCTTTTGGAAGTCCGATTGCACCATCTGTGTAGAAATCAACTGCAAGATTATCAACAAAGCGTTTGGTCAAATCTCCTGAATTACCAAATAAGATAGACGCCCAATCATCATCTGTGCCTGTTTGCCATGTAGTCCATCGATTCTTGACATCTGTATTGGCTCTTGAAACCGTCAAATCGTTCAAAGTATTAGCTGAATCATCACCACCAGTATTGGATACGATAGCTGCTGGCAATTGAGAGCCTGTCCATTGTTTTGAAATATTATTTCCTTCAACAACCTGACTGGAAACACGAACATGCGCCTTGGTAGTCAGATGGCTACCAACCAATTGACCTTTGATTTCAAAGATTCCTTCAGTTTGGCTAAAGTTGGCTGGAACCTTGTCCCAAACGACATCTTTATAGACAGTTGTTCCGTTTGAATGGTAGGCGCGTACGTTTGCTGGCAATTGAACCGTTTCACCCTTAGGAAGAGTGAGGCTGATTTCTTCTGCGACTTGCAATCCTTCAACAGTCACATTAGCTACAGCTTCAATGCCTGTACCTTCTACATGACCTTTAAGGGTAAAGCTATGATAGCTAGCGAGTTCTTTTGCATCTACCTTGTCCCAAGTTACAGCTACCTTACGAGGTAAACCTTGGTCAAATTCTGCGCCGATTTGATCAGGCAAGGTTGGTTGCTGATTGATATCTGTAGAGATTGAAACAGGATGAAGCTTAACAATTTTCTTTTCTGCTTTATTTTCTTTGATGACTACTACAGTGGCTACAGATTGTGTTTTATCTGTTTGATTGTCAATACGAGGAGTAAGCGTCACACTACCTTTAGTGTAAAGTAGCAAGTTCTGTCCGTTTACTTCAAGATGTCCGCCATCAGAAGAGCTAGCATCCAAATGAATATCTGAAGCTGAAAATTCACTCTGTGAACCGTCTTCGTAATGTCCAATGACATGATATGGAAGGGTTTGATCTTCTGTTGCATTCTCTTTTCCTTCTACACTTACTTCCAAGCGTGTCAAGGCAGGGGCTTCCTTCACAAACTGAATCAAATATGTTTGAACCAAATCACCCTTTTGGTCACTCAAGAATACAGAAGCCTGATAATCATTAGCAGCCGAAGCCTGTTGAACTGTTACTTGATAGCCAGTAGTTTGTGCGCTGACATTTGGAATCTCAGCACTGTAAGGAATGGTTACTCGGTAATAGGTCTTTCCAGACTCAAAGTCAGCAAGAGCCTTGTCACCAACAGTGAGACCTGTAACAGTGCTTTCGGTTTCCTTATTACTTGCGATAAAGGTTGCTTTCACCTCATAGTCATTACCTACTAATTTACCCGTTGCTTCTGTTCGTCCACCTTCTTTGGTCAAGGCAGATGGATCTTTCAAGGTCCAAGAAACAACGTCTGCATCAACCAAGTTCCCATCTGACAAAACAGCTGTAACAGTCTTATCCAAATCTTCAAGAGCTGTACCAACTGGAACAGTTGCAACTTTAGGTAACCACTTATCAAGGGCAATGACCTTGACAAGGGCCTCAGCCTTGGATTCGATACCTTCCACACTACCTAGGACTTTTTTCGCGCCAGCACTTGCACGGAGATCATCTGGGATTGCCCATGTCACAGCTTTTTCTTCGACACTACCATCGCTATAAATAGCTGTCACAGTTTCTGGCAATTTAGGATTTTCGCTGACATCAGTAGTTGCCTTCACAGGGGCAAAAGCGACAAAGTGGCGATTTTCTTTCTTGCCTGAAACGGTTGTGACTGTTGCTTGATCAGAAGCCAAACCTGCAGAATCCGCATATAGGGTAAATTTACCTTCTTTTTCAGTAGATTTTACAATGACAACACCTTTACCATTGAAGGCTTTTCTTTGCCATGTACCATCTTTCTGAGCTTTATAACGTTCACGGCTAGCTTGTTCCCCATTGTCCACACCAACGATTTGCCCTTGACCATGAAGATTGAAATGAACAAGATTATTAGCAGTTGGCACAACATTGCCGTCTTCATCAACGATTTCATAATGGATGTAAGACAAATCTTTACCGTCTGCAGTAATAACATGTTCTTCCTTGGTAAGGCGAACTCTAGCAGGTTCTCCTGCTGTTGTTACACTATCACGCGCAATCTCTTTACCATTTTCATCACGAGCAATAGCAGTCAAGGTACCTGGTTTATATTCCACCAACCACTCAAGATACAATTCACCAGGGTTCGCACCTTCATGATAAGGTCGACCATCCGCAGTGGTTTTCTTGGTGAATTCTTTCTTGCCGAGAGTCTGGTTGTTCAACAATAATTCTACACTGGCAGCGTTTGAGAAGGTCCGTACAGGAACCTTGCCATTGACCAACATATTGCGTTCTCTGAGTGTCTCATCTGTCCAATTCCAGTGAGGCATGATACGAACTGTTGGTTTTTCTTTGGCACTATACCATTCGCTACGGTAGAGGTAGAAATCATTCTTAGGCAAACCAGCCGTATCGATAATACCGAAGAATGAGCTTTTCACTGGTGTATTATCCTGGTTATGCCAAGGTGTTGGTTCACCGATATAGTCAAAACCAGTCCAGATAAACTGACCTGCATAACCGGCACGGTCACGGTCAAAAGTCCATGATTCAGTTGCTGTTCTACCCCATCCAACACGGTCATTTCCATAGTCGGATTGTTCGTAATGACGATTACGACGGTTGTCATGGCTGAGTAAATGAGCAGGATCAAAGTAGGAACCACGAGTTCGAGTTGCTGAAGAAGTTTCTGAACCGTAGATTAACCAGTCTGGATGAGCCCTACGAACAGCGTCATAGTTCCGTTCACCATAGTTCATCCCGACAGCATCCATGATTGCTGCCAATTTTAAGAACTCTCCTGTAGACCTATTACTAAATTTGTTCTCACCCATGGTCACATAGCGCTCTGTATCGATAGCTTTGATGACAGCTTTCAAGCGCTTAGCTGTTTCTAAAGAGCGCTCACCACCATCTGCTTCATCCACTTCGTTACCGAGTGACCACATGACGATGGATGGATTATTTTTATCACGTTCGACCATGGTTCTGAGGTCAAAATCAGACCATTTTTCACCCTTCTTAGCTTCTGGGTGAGTTGCATCTTGATCAAAGAAACGTCCATAGTCATACGTTTTCTTGCCACGATACCAAGTATCAAAGGCTTCTTCTTGGACCAAAAGTCCTAGATTTGCTGCAGCATCGAGCAACTGTGGACTTGCTGGGTTATGGGTTGTACGGATAGAGTTAACTCCCATATCCTTCAATAGTTTTAATTTACGATAGGTTGCCTTGTAGTTTTCTTCTGCTCCCAAGGCTCCATTGTCATGGTGAATACTAACCCCGTGGAATTTCATTCTCTCACCATTTAGAGAGAATCCATCTTTGGCTGTCCAGTTGAAATAACGATAACCAAAAGTATCTTCTGTCACGTCAACTAACTGACCTTCATTATAAACCTTTGTTTTCAAAACATAGAGCTGAGGATGGTAGCTTTTTGTTGTCCAGAGGGTTGGCTTGTTAACCAAAATTGTTTGCTTAAAGTCTGCTGTCTCATTTCCTGATAAATTCTTAGTTACAGAACGAACTAAATCTGAAACAGCCTTACCTTCTTTGGTGAAAATCTGTTGCTCTACAAATACCTTGGCTAGAGTCTTGGCAGTGTTTTTAATCTTGCTTTGGATTTGTGTTTCAACATTGCCATCTTTTTGTTCAGCCAATTTTGGAGTTGTAATATGATTTCCATTTTCAGCTACTTGCACCTTGTCACGATAGCTTAGAGTCACATCACGATAGATACCACTTCCTGAATACCAACGACTACTTGGTTGTTTATTGGTAACTTGGACAGCAATGGTATTTTCACTACCATCTTTAGTTAAAAATTCAGTGATGTCGTATGAAAAATGATTGTAACCACTTGGATAATGACCTACAAATTTACCATTTACATAAACTTTAGAGTCCATGTAAACTCCATCAAAATTGATACGAACATCTTTGTCCTTGGCAGCTTCATCTACAGTGAAAGTCTTGCGATACCAAGCAGTACCACCATTTAATTGACCACCTTCATTGCGGGCAGGAGACTTGTGATCAAAGTCAAAATAAATACTCCAGTCATGAGGAAGGTTCAACTTAGACCAATCATGAACATCTACATCTTTCTTAGAAAAATCACCCTGAGAATTTAATTTAAAGTACCAGTCTTTGTTGAAATTTTGTTTTCTTTCCTGTAAGAGTTGGTCTTCTTTTTCTTTCTCTTTAGTGACTTGAGGTAATGCTGTTGCAGAAGTATTTTCTTCCTTAACCTTATCACTGGTTGCTGGTTTATTCTGATTAGCTTCAGCAGTATGTTCTTCCAAAACTGCTGGCTTTTCAGAACTATCTTCTGAAACTGTAGGCGCTTTTTCATCCACTGCAGTTGCTGGTTTCTCAGTTTTATCTTCCTTAGGGGTGACTACTTCTGCTTCCTTTTCTTCCTTAGGACTTGTTGCCGCAGTCGCCTTTTCTTCCGTTACTGGTTTTTCAGTTGCTGGTTTTGCGGGTTCAACCGCATCATTTCCTTCTTTTTCAGTAGCCTTATCTTGTGGGCCATTTTGCTCAGCTTTTGCAATGGCCGCAGCAAGATCATCTGGAAGTTTATCCAAAGGTTGAACTTGATGAATTGTTTCTTCACTGGTACTTGACGTTTCAGTTTCAGCTGCTTGCGCTACCTGAAGACCAAATATACTGGCTCCAATCATAACTGAAGCTGCACCAATAGCAAACTTACGAATACTAAAATGACACCGTTTTTCAAAAAATCTCTTATCCATTATGGTTCCTTTCTATATTGTAGTAAGCGATTACATTTTGCTTCAAAAAATAAACCTCCCTCTAGACGCTTACTTATTTTTGCATATACATATTGATGTTTTTAATATATCAAAATAGTAGAAGTTTTTCAATAATTTGTAGAAGTTTTACTGGAATTTTAGTAGAAATTGAGCAAGAAAAAAGCAAGTTCTTTTTAGAACTTGTCTTGAAGTACCTATCAATAATTACAGAAATAATCAATCTTTATCCAAACTACGCAATGCAGCTTGATAGGTCTGCTCCATCAGCATGGTAATGGTCATAGGTCCTACTCCACCAGGTACAGGCGTGATATGGCTAGCGACTGGCGCAACATCATCATAGTCAACATCTCCACAGAGCTTGCCATTTTCATCTCGGTTCATCCCCACATCAATGACAACTGCTCCAGGTTTCACAAAGTCAGCAGTCACGAACTTAGCACGACCGATTGCTACTACAAGAATATCGGCTTTAGAAGCTACTTGAGCTAGATTGTGGGTGCGCGAGTGGGTCAAGGTTACAGTTGCATTTTTAGCCAACAGCAACTGGGCCATTGGTTTACCAACGATATTTGAACGACCAATAACGACTGCATTTTTACCTTCTAAGTCAATCCCATACTCATGAAACATCTCCATAATCCCTGCTGGAGTTGAAGGAATCATAACTGGGTGACCAGACCAGAGACGCCCCATGTTGAGCGGATGAAAACCATCTACATCCTTTTCAGGGTCAATAGCCAATAAAACTGCCTCTTCATCGATGTGTTTTGGCAATGGCAACTGGACTAAGATTCCATGCCATGCTGGATCTTGGTTGTATTTGGCAATCAACTCCAACAATTCCTCTTGAGTAATGGTCTCTGGAACACGTACAACTTCACTTTGGAAGCCCGCTGCGATAGCTGAACGTTCCTTGTTACGAACATAAACCTGGCTAGCAGGATTGTCCCCAACCAAAATAACCACCAAACCAGGAGCCAAGCCTGTCTCTTCCTTTAGTTTGGCTGTTTTTTCAGCCAGTTGTCCTTGTAGCTTGGCTGCTAAAGCCTTCCCATCAATAATCTGTGTCATGTATTTTCTCTTTTCTAACAAATATCCTCTATTATAACAAAAAATCGCTCGACCTTCTAACACTTCTTACCTAAGATTCCCTATAGTCTGAAACTATAAGAAAAAGCCCCCTTGGAGCTTTTCTAATAAACAATATTTTACAAAACCTTACTCAAGAAATCCTTGGTTCTTTGTTCTTGTGTTTGTTCAAAGACTTGCTCTGGAGTTCCATCTTCGACAACAACACCGTCTGCCATAAAGATGACACGGTCTGCTACTTCACGAGCAAAGCCCATCTCATGTGTTACGATGACCATGGTCATTCCTGACTGAGCAAGTTCTTGCATAACTGCTAGTACTTCCCCTACCATTTCTGGGTCTAGGGCAGAAGTTGGTTCATCAAAGAGCAGGACATCTGGTTCCATGGCTAAACCACGCGCAATAGCGATACGCTGTTGCTGTCCACCAGACAAGCTTTGTGGATAGGCATCTGCCTTATCTGGTAAACCAACCTTTTCTAGGAGCTCATGCGCTCTCTTTTCAGCCACTTCCTTACTTTCTCCCTTAGTCTTAATCGGAGAAAGTGTAATGTTTTCCATAACTGTCATATTTGGGAAGAGATTGAATTGTTGGAAAACCATTCCCATCTTTTCACGCATAGCAAAGAGGTCATTTTTCTTATCCGTAATGTCAACACCTTCAAATATAACCTTTCCTTTAGTAGCTTCTTCGAGGAGATTCATCGAACGAAGGAGGGTTGACTTACCGCTACCAGATGGTCCAATAATGACCACTACTTCCCCTTTTTTGATTTCAAGATCAATTCCTTTTAAAACTTCATTCTTTCCAAAGCTTTTATGAAGGTTTTCAATTTTAATTAGCGTTTCAGTCATTATTTTTTATCTCCTTGTCCCATACGATTTTCAAAAGCTTTCAAGGCTAGTGTCAAGATAGATGTCATAATTAAGTAGTAAAAGGCTGCAAATAGAAGTGGAGTCAATGGTAGATAAGTGGTTGTTGATACTGTAGTTGCTCCATTCCACAATTCCATAACCCCGATAGCTGACAAGAGCGAGCTATCCTTGATAATGGTAATAAACTCATTCCCTAAAGCTGGTAAAATATTCTTGATAGCCTGTGGTAAAATGACATAGCGCATAGCATTTTTAGGGCGAATACCTAGTGAATAGGCAGCTTCTAGTTGTCCTTTGGGCACTGCATTAATCCCAGCACGAACAGTTTCTGATACATAGGCACCACTATTCATAGAGATAATGATAATCCCTGGGATCAAACGAGTAAGATCAACATCCAAAATCCCGATTTGAATTGTTGGAGCACTAATATGCATCAAGGCAAAAGCAATCATAATTTGCACCATCATCGGAGTCCCACGGAACACCCAGATATATAGATTGGCCAACCAAGCAAGTGGCTTAAACTTCGAACGTTGCGCAAAGGCCAACACCACCCCTAAAATGGTCCCCAAAAAGACCACCAAGATTGAAATAATAATCGTAACAACAGCACCATAGTTAAAGTATGGCAGGTATTTCGGTAAAAAAGAAAAATTCATGGATACACTACTTTCTATTTTTAATTTTTAAACTTAAAACTTGTATAAGGATAACATATTTTGCATAAAAATGCAACATTTTCCTTTAAGATTTTCAATAATTTTTCAAAGGCAAGAGAAATAGCGAGAAATCCTAGTTTTTTCTAGTCAAGTAGAGTCTGTTTGTGGTAAAATAGTAAAGATAAGAAATGGAGGAGAATCAAAATGGAATCACATTTGGTTAGAATCATCAATCGCTTAGAAGCAATGACAAAAGATGGTGGTAACTTGAAACGTAACTTTGAGCGCGAAGGAGTTGTTGTCGCAGAGGTTGCTTTTAACCACGACGAAGAAAACGGACCACTTTTCACACTTCGTGACGTTGAAGCTCGTGAGACTTATACATTTGATAGCATCGACCTTATTGCGATGGAAATTTATGAACTTTTATACTAATCGTTAAATAAAGGCAGAGAATGCTTCTGCTTTGACCAAGAAAATCCTTTTTGTACGACAAATAGGATTTTTCTTTTTACCCTTAAAGGTTTGACTATAATAGACTCGCAACATCAACTTTAATACTCAATCTTTTTACTTGCTTTCCCCTTCAATCATGATATAATGAGACTAAAGAACTTTGACTATTTTTGACCTTTCGGTTTTAGTCAAAGCCAAGAAAGAAACGAGGTAGAGGTATGCTCTGTCAAAATTGTAAAATCAATGACTCAACAATCCATCTTTACACTAATCTGAATGGGCAACAAAAGCAAATCGATCTTTGCCAAAATTGCTATAAAATTATCAAAACAGATCCTAACAATAGCTTATTCAAAGGCATTACAGATTTAAACAATCGCGATTTTGATCCATTTGGAGACTTCTTCAATGATTTAAACAACTTTAGACCTTCTTCTAATAGCAACACTCCTCCAACCCAGTCCGGTGGAGGATACGGTGGAAATGGTGGTTATGGCTCCCAAAATCGTGGACCGGCTCAAACTCCTCCTCCTAGTCAGGAAAAAGGACTCTTGGATGAATATGGTATCAATGTTACTGAGATTGCCCGTCGTGGAAATATCGACCCTGTGATTGGTCGTGACGAGGAAATCATCCGAGTTATTGAAATTCTCAACCGCAGAACCAAAAACAATCCTGTCCTTATCGGTGAACCTGGTGTTGGTAAAACAGCCGTTGTCGAGGGCTTAGCTCAAAAAATCGTCGATGGTGATGTTCCCCATAAACTTCAAGGAAAAGAAGTCATTCGCCTAGATGTTGTTAGTCTAGTCCAAGGTACAGGTATCCGAGGCCAGTTTGAAGAACGTATGCAAAAACTCATGGAAGAAATCCGTGAGCGCAAAGACGTCATCCTCTTCATTGATGAAATTCACGAGATTGTCGGTGCTGGTTCTGCTGGAGAAGGAAATATGGATGCAGGAAATATCCTGAAACCAGCTCTTGCTCGCGGCGAACTCCAACTAGTTGGTGCAACTACCCTCAATGAATACCGTATCATCGAAAAAGATGCAGCCCTTGAGCGCCGTATGCAACCGGTCAAGGTTGATGAACCAACTGTTGAAGAAACCATTATTATCCTGAAAGGGATTCAAAAGAAATACGAAGATTATCACCACGTTCATTATACTGACGGAGCTATCGAAGCGGCCGCTACTCTTTCTAACCGCTACATCCAAGATCGATTCTTGCCAGATAAGGCTATTGACCTTTTAGATGAAGCTGGTTCAAAAATGAACTTAACCTTGAATTTTGTAGATCCAAAGGTCATCGACCAACGCTTAATCGAAGCAGAAAATCTCAAAGCTCAAGCAACTCGAGACGAAGATTTTGAAAAAGCGGCTTACTTCCGTGACCAGATTGCTAAGTACAAGGAAATGCAAAAGACCAAGGTAACGGATCAGGATACTCCAATCATCAGCGAAAAGACGATTGAACATATCATCGAGCAAAAGACTAATATTCCAGTTGGTGATTTAAAAGAAAAAGAACAATCTCAACTGATCAACCTAGCAGATGATCTCAAGGCTCATGTTATTGGTCAAGATGATGCTGTTGATAAGATTGCTAAGGCAATCCGTCGTAACCGTGTAGGTCTAGGTACTCCAAACCGTCCAATCGGTAGCTTCCTCTTTGTTGGTCCTACTGGTGTCGGTAAAACAGAACTTTCTAAGCAACTAGCTATCGAACTCTTTGGCTCTGCTGACAGCATGATTCGCTTTGATATGAGTGAATACATGGAAAAACACAGTGTTGCTAAACTTGTCGGTGCCCCTCCAGGATACGTCGGCTATGATGAAGCTGGTCAATTGACTGAAAAGGTTCGTCGTAACCCCTACTCACTGATCCTCTTGGATGAAGTTGAAAAAGCCCATCCAGATGTTATGCATATGTTCCTTCAAGTTTTGGATGATGGTCGTTTAACAGATGGTCAAGGTCGGACTGTTAGCTTTAAAGACGCCATCATTATCATGACCTCAAATGCAGGTACAGGTAAGGCAGAAGCTAGCGTTGGTTTTGGTGCTGCTAGAGAAGGTCGTACCAACTCTGTCCTTGGAGAATTAGGCAACTTCTTTAGCCCAGAATTCATGAACCGCTTTGATGGTATTATCGAATTCAAGGCTCTCAGCAAAGAGAATCTCCTTCAAATCGTTGACCTCATGCTGGATGATGTGAATAAACGACTCTCCAGCAATAATATCCATCTCGATGTCACAGAAAAGGTTAAAGAAAAACTTGTAGACCTTGGTTACGATCCAAAAATGGGGGCTCGTCCACTACGTCGTACCATTCAAGACTATATCGAAGATGCAATTACAGACTACTACCTTGAAAACCCTAGTGAAAAAGACCTCAAGGCAGTCATGACAAGTAAAGGTAAGATCATGATTAAGTCAAAAAATAAAACGGAAACAGTCGAATCAAACGACTAGTCCCTCAAATACAAAAGAATGTTCTTGCTTGACAGTGAGAGCATTCTTTACTATTATAGAAAGAAAGCGCACTCACGAAGGAGAATGTTATGACAAATCCAACATTTGGAGAAAAAAAAGAGGGAGTAACCTATAAAACTCGATATGGTGTTTATGCAGTCATACCGGATTCAAACCATGAAAAGATTATCCTCGTTCAAGCTCCAAATGGTGCATGGTTCTTACCTGGTGGGGAGATTGAAGCAGGCGAAAACCATCTCGAAGCTCTCAAACGAGAACTGATTGAAGAGTTGGGCTTTACTGCTGAAATCGGCACCTATTATGGACAAGCGGATGAGTATTTCTATTCTAGTCATCGTGATACCTACTACTACAATCCAGCCTATCTCTATGAAGCTACTTCCTATCAAGAAATTCAAAAACCTTTAGAAGACTTTAATCATCTAGCTTGGTTCCCAATTGATGAAGCTATTGCAAACTTGAAACGTGGTAGTCATAAGTGGGCAATTGAAGCTTGGAAAAAACAGCATCAAATTTAAACTATCTTTACCAAATTTCCCAAAAAGTGCTATAATAGACATAGAAATATAGGAGGAAACCTTATGAAGCTCATCAATACTACAAATTCACACTCGCTTCTTGTTAAAAGTCAGTTAGAAAGCACTGACGCAACGCTTGTAGAAGTCTATTCTGCAGGTAACACAGATGTTATTTTTACTCAGGCACCGCTTCATTACGAAATCCTCATTTCCAATAAACATCGTGCAATCCGTGAAAAAGAAATTGAGAAAATCCGAGAATTCTTCTTAAATCGTAAAATTGATAAACAAGTTATTGATGAAGCAAATATCAAAACCCTCTATTCTGATAAATTGATTGAAATTTCAATTCCAACAAAATAGATTCTAACTAGACTTTAAATCTACCCCGCAAGGTTAAACCGTGTGGGGTCTTTTCATACCTACTTTTCTAATTGAAATTCGAGAAAAACTGCATTTTCTTAAACTTTTTGTGAATATTTCACATTAAAATCGAAAAAAAGAAGAAATTTAGTTATAATAGTTAGAGAGATTTTATGAAGGAGTGTGAAATGAAAGAAATAGTATATAGAGAAGCCAAGCTAGATGAATACCAAAAAATTGGAAAAGTATTGGCTGGAGCCTTTATGGACTATCCTTTTATGACTCTTATCAAAGATGATTTAAAGAAACCAGAATACTACCCAGCCTTTCTAGAATTGTTGGATAGCCTGTTAACTAGACTCTACATCAAGGGAGAGACTTGTCTAGTCGCTGAACGAGACGGAGAAATCCTGGCAGTCGCCCTTTTACAACAGAAGGATTTTTCTATTCTATCTTATTTATTAAATGGGATTATCAAGCTTTTCCGTTTTATTACACCACGGAACCTCTTGAAATATCTAGATTTGGTAGAACGTTCTGAACAGCATTTAAAAAGATCGGGCAATTTTGACTGGTATTTGATGATGCTAGGAGTCAATGCTTCTAGTCAAAATCAAGGTATCGGTAGTGCATTCCTACAAGAAGGTGTTGAACCCTATCTTAAAGCCAAAGGTTGCAAACGTCTAGGATTGATCACCAGCACTGAGAAAAATGTGTGCTTCTATGAAAAAAACAAGTATGAATTACTTGATTCGATGATGTTGGAATATGGAGCAAAATCAATTGGAAACTGGGCTTTTGTAAAAATACTGGATAAGTAATTGTAAACTAAAAAAGATTGGTCATTACACCAATCTTTTTTTTGATTTTATTTAACTGCTTCTTTCAAGGCTTCTACCTTGTCTAAGCGTTCCCATGGAAGATCGATATCTGTACGTCCCATATGTCCATAAGCCGCTGTTTGACGGTAGATTGGACGTTTGAGGTCAAGCATTTGGATGATTCCTGCTGGGCGAAGGTCAAAGATTTGACGCGCTGCTGCTTCTAATTTGCTTTCAGCAACTGTTCCTGTACCAAAGGTATCGATACGAACAGATACAGGGTGAGCCACCCCAATCGCGTAAGCCAATTGCACTTCTGCTTTCTTAGCGAGACCTGCTGCCACAATGTTTTTTGCAATATAGCGAGCTGCATAAGAAGCGGAACGGTCAACCTTAGTCGCATCCTTACCAGAGAAGGCACCACCACCGTGACGTGAGTAACCACCATAGGTATCTACGATAATCTTGCGACCAGTCAAACCAGAGTCACCTTGAGGTCCACCGATAACGAAACGACCGGTTGGATTGATGAAGAATTTTGTCTCATCATCAAGATAAGATGCTGGAATCACTTCTTTGATCACCTTGTTAATCACATCTTCATGGATTTGTTCGTTGCTCACTTCTGGATCGTGTTGAGTTGAAATAACGACTGTATCCACGCGCACTGGACGGTCATTTTCATCATACTCAACAGTGACTTGTGATTTGGCATCTGGACGAAGATAGCTAATTTCACCAGACTTACGAAGCTCTGCCAAACGACGAACCAATTTGTGGCTGAGCGAAATTGGAAGTGGCATGAGTTCTTCGGTTTCATCCACCGCAAAACCAAACATGAGACCTTGGTCACCTGCACCGATCAAGTCTAGTGGATCTTGATCCGCATTTCCACGAACTTCCAAGGCTTCATTAACCCCTTGAGCGATATCAGGAGATTGTTCCACCAATGATGGGTGTACTCCTACCGTCTCAGCAGAAAAACCATACTCTGTATTGGTATAACCAATCTCTGCAATAGTATCACGAACCACACGGTTAATATCCACATAAGCATTTGTAGAAATCTCACCGAAGACATGGACTGAACCAGTATAAACAGCTGTTTCAGCAGCCACGTGTGCTTCTGGATCTTGCTCTAAAATAGCATCTAAAATAGCATCTGAAATTTGGTCTGCAATCTTATCCGGATGCCCCTCAGATACAGATTCAGACGTGAATAATTTACGTTCTGACA
>PPYF01494461.1_pt1 | contig 27118 bp, 18 predicted proteins | sample 1559871 | NCBI WGS metagenome assembly PPYF01 (sample SAMN08240021, study PRJNA423297) | Human gut metagenome, whole genome shotgun sequencing project. | reverse complement strand
TTTCGCCGAGGCCGGTGCCGAGGTTGTAGGACTGCTTCAAAACAGGGGCCTGGATATTGGTGTTAGCGAATTGGTCCTCAACTTCTTGGAGCATTTCTTCGATAGTGGGTCCCTTGGGGGTTTCTTTGGGGTTGGTGGGGGTGAGGGTTTTAGTATCGTTGGGTTGGCAGTATGTTGAGAACCCGGTTTTTAGGTTGTAGTTTGCAGCTTCGCCGGTTGCGGGTTGTTCTAAGACGCGTATGGGTTTACCCGGACGCTGGTCCTCGGTATAACAAACGTCTTTTCCTGATTGTTGGTTGTTATACTTTGGGAAAAACATTCTACGGTTCATACCATCCAGTGTTTCAACATTCCTTCTCCTAAATTCTTCAGCAGCTTTTTCAGCATCATATTCGACACCTGCATTATCACTTTTTGAATCATTTACAGTATTATCTTCTTCCCCTTCACCAGTGGAACGAGATGGCGGCAAAGGGGCTGAGGAATCTCCAGGAATTTGTACACAATGGCCGTTAGGATTCTGACACTCCGCCGCGTAAATAACGGAGAAAGAACTTATATTCACAAGAGCAGAACACAGCAGAAGCTTTACAAGGGTACTGGAACGAAAAATCACTTTTTCAAAATCCCCTTTTGAATCAATTCGCGCTGAGAAAGCGTATTCACAATCTTCCAATACCCATTATTAAAACTGAAGATAAATGCACACATGTCGTCGTTATTGGCAGTATTTTTCTTTGTGGTTGTATGCCCATCAGGCTCAACATAGATAGCGTACGTCCACAGATGACGGGTCACCAGTGTATATTCTTTAGTCTCCGCGTCGAAAGTAAAAGCACCTTCCTGCTGATAACCATCGGTTCCTTCGATGACCCAGCCGCCACGCTTATACAACCCCTCAAGGTAGTCGTAGAACTTGTACTCCGATGTATTTTTTCCCATGTACATCCGGGCATAGCTACAATCACCCGTCTGCATTCCATAGTTGTGGGCATCTAGCCAATTATTCATCATGCTTTGCATGCCATCTTCATTCTCAGGGTACTGCGCAGGCTCATTGCGAGGCTTCGGGACATTTTGGGCCGGGCCGTAACCGTCCGCCTTGCGGTACTCGCCATCGGGGGCTTTCGAGCCACCGGAGTAGCCGCGGGTAATGACACGGCTCGGAGTAGCCGAAGCGGATGCGGACTTAGATGCCGTAGCCGCCGCTGTCTCACTCGGTGCGCCGGAAGAAGTTGAGCCCGCAGCCTCATTAGCGGCCTGCTGGCCGCATGCCGTCAGCAGGCCGGTCAGGCTGAATAGTGCGCCGCCGCTCAGCAGGGTGCGGCGGGTCAAAACGGATTCAGGTCCCATTAGGGGTGCTCCAATCGTCGGCGATGGTGTGTATGTGCTAGTCGAGAAGCTTTCTTTAGGTACAGCAAGGTATCCAAAAGCGACCAGACGATGTTTCCTACGCTATCAATGCACCGGCGCATTGCTATGAGTCCCAGAACCACCCTACAGGAAATTTAGCCAAATTTGCACTCTTTTGCGGTTTATGACAGTCAAAAAACCGCAATACATTATTTTCGCTATCAAACAACATTGGGCTACACAAACGATGCCCATGCTCTTACGGCAATGCAAGCCACTTCCGTCAGGCCATCACATCGCCAAAATGCAGGGCCCTACTCCCCCGGCGGGTCCACCGCATCCCGACTCAGACGGCGAGCGCGTACATGTCGCGGAGGGCATCTTCTGCCTCGTCGAGGGCGTATCCGCTCTGGCAGAGAGCATCGCAGCGGTTACCGTAGCGGAGGCCGGCGAGGAACTCGCGGGCGGTGACTTCGGGCAGGTACACCATGAGGTATTCGCCGTTGTCAGTGAAGAAGTCGTCAATATTGGCGGCGTCCTGACCGGAGCAGAAGGTGCGGAAGTCTTCATCGCTGTAGTAGCCATCCGTGTACATGGGTTTCTCCTTTGGTCGTTCGATGGAGGAATGAGAACGCGTCGTTGTTCTCTACCACCAAAGGTACGGGGCGCCCCTGACAAGATAAGGGGCTGTGCCGACCTACGCCTGAGAAAAAGCAGGAAATATTGCGTGCCGCGAGGGTCTTGCTGGAGGCGCACTCCCCCGCCGCACGGAAGATTAGGTGCGGACGGGCTTGCCTCCTGTGTGCCGTTGCCCCGCCTCCCATACACCGGACGGAAAATTCGGTCATGGGTTACGGACTTCGACCATGGGTTAGTGACTTTGGGCTGGGGTTTTAACCATTGCCAAAGACGCTAAGTCATTACCAAAAATCAGGGCTGTGCAGAGGGGCTGATCAGTAGCGTAGAGCCGGGTTGATGCTGTGCCACCCCTTCCCCCGCTTAACGGCGAGAAGCCACATGTGTTCAACACATGTGGCTTCTCAGCGTAAAGAAGAGCCTACGCCTCCGAGGGCTTCGCGCCGGTCAGGCGGTACGCCTTGTACACGCCCGTCACGTTACGGACCACGTTCAGCACGTGCTCCAGCATGAAGCGGTCACCCAGCTCCAGGGCGAAGCGGTCCACCACGGTACGATCCTCCGAAGTGTGCACGCGCGCATCCAGAATGTTCACGCCCGACTCAGAAATCGCACGAATCAGGTCGCTCAGCAGGCCCTTACGGTCCAGCGCCTCCACCTGAATCTGCACACGGTACGTAGCGGACGGCGAAGACGCCCACTCGACCGTAGTCACGCGCGGCTCCTCGTCAGCGTTACGCATGTTCGGGCAGTCACGGCGATGCACCGAAATACCGTTGTAGCGGGTCACAATGCCGATAATGTCATCCGGCGGAACCGGGGTGCAGCAGCGAGCAATCTTCGTCAGCACGCCCTCAGCACCCGGCACAATCACGCCGTTATCGCCAATCGCCTTGCGGGTCGACTTCAGCAGCGTCTCGTCAAAGTCACTGACCTCAACCTCGGGCGCCGGCTCGTCACCGCGGTGCACCTCAACGAGGGTTTCAATGACCTGCTTCGGCGCGATCTCGTGCTCACCAATCGCACGGTACAGTGACGCCACATCGTTCTTGTGCAGCAGCTGAGCCACCTGAGTCATAATCTCCGGGCTCATCATCTTCTGCAGCGGCAGCTCACTGTTGCGCATGCTCTTGGTGAGCATCTCGCGGCCGGCGAGCAGCGCCTCCAGGCGGCGTTCCTTCGCGAAGTACTGGCGGATCTTCGTGCGAGCGCGCGAGGAGCGAACGAACTTCAGCCAGTCCTCGCTGGGTCCGGCGTCTTCGTTCTTCGTGGTCATAATCTCCACGGTGGCGCCGGTGGGCAGGACCGTGTGCAGCGGCACGAGGCGGCCGTTGACCTTCGCGCCGACGGTGCGGTCGCCGACCTCACTGTGGATGGCGTAGGCGAAGTCCACGGGGGTGGAGCCGTTGGGCAGGGCGATTGCCTCGCCGTTGGGGGTGAGAACGACGATTTCGTCGGTGTCGAGGGTGTCAGCGAGCGACTCGTAGAACTTCTCCGACTCCGGGTTGGAGTTCGAAATCTCGGCAATAGACTGCAGGATTCCGACGTTCATCATCGCCGAAGTCTGGGTGCCCGGCTCCTTCGGGTCCTTCGCGGGCGCGCCGCCACGAGCTGCGACCTTCTCGCCGCGCGACGCCGCCTTGTAGCGCCAGTGCGCCGCCACACCGTACTCAGCCTCTTCGTGCATCTTGTAGGTGCGGATCTGAATCTCAAGCGGCAGGTTGCCCGGACCGTACACGGTCAGGTGCAGCGACTGGTAGTTGTTGTTCTTCGGGTTCTTAATGTAGTCCTTGAAGCGGCCGGTCATCGACGGCCACAGGGACAGCACGTGGCCGAGCACGGTGTAGCATTCCGCCTCTTCCTCGACCATGATGCGCACGGCAAGGATGTCGTTAATCTCGTCGAAGCTGCGGCCCTTCGTCTTCATCTTCTGATGAATCGAGTAGTAGTGCTTCGGGCGGCCCGTCACGGTCGCGTCGATGCCCACGTCTTTCAGACGCTCCGTAATCTTGGTGCGTGCCTCGTTCAGGAACTTTTCGAGCGCGGGGGTGCGTTCGCCGACCATGCGCACCATTTCGGCGTAAATCTCCGGGCTCATGGCGGCGAAGGAGAGGTCCTCCAGCTCCCACTTGATCGTGTTCAGGCCCAGGCGGTGCGCGAGCGGCGCGTAAATTTTCAGGGTCTCCTCCGCCTTCTTCGCGGCGGAAGCCTGCGGCACGAAACGCCAGGTACGGGCGTTGTGCAGGCGGTCGGCAAGCTTAATGAGCAGCACGCGAATGTCCTTGCTCATGGACAGCACGAGCTTACGAATCGTCTCGATGGAGGCGTTCTCACCGTACGTCATCTTATCCAGCTTGGTCACGCCATCGACCAGGTAGGCGACTTCCTCGCCGAAATCCTCGGTGAGCTGATCCATCGTGTAGTCGGTGTCTTCCACCGTGTCGTGCAGCAGGCCGGCGGCGAGCACGGGGCCGGTCGCGCCCATCTCCGCAAGAATCGCGGTCACAGCCACCGGGTGGGTGATGTACGGGTCGCCACTCTTACGCTTCTGACCCTCGTGGTAGTGGTTCGCCACCTCGTAGGCGCGCTGCAGCACGCGGATATCCTCGTCGGGGTGGTAGCGGCGCACCGCGCGCACGACCGGCGCAATCATGGGCGAGAAGTGAATCGTTTCACCGTTCGCGTCGGAGGTTTGCATGGTGGTGCGGCCGCCAAAGACCAGGCGGTTCGGCATGCGCCCACCGGCGGCCATGACGCGGTGCGAGCCGCGGTGCTTCTTCGCGACGGATGCATCCGGCTCGGGCAGGGGAATCGGGCCGGCGGGGCGAACCGCAGGCTTGTCCTCGGCTTCCGCAGCAGGATGCGCTGCGGTGTTCTGGTCAGCCGCGGCTCGCTTAGATTCGGCCCGATTCGGCGCGGGCTGGGAGGGCTTCACCTGGGCAGCCTCGTTCGGCGCGGGGGTCTCAGCGTTGGCGTTCACGGCAGGTTCTGCACTCATTCCAGGCTCCTTCGGGCTCACGATAATCAGCCGCACGCTCGGGTTCCTCATCGTTGAAAGCTACCACCGGGCCGGTTGGCTGGCTCACACGCGGGCGCACAGCTTCTTCTACTCTTATCGTACCCAGCGGCCCGGAAGGCACCAAACTATGCGGCGTTTTGACACGCCCCAACCGCACACGCCCGGGTAGGCTAAACCGGGCACGCTAAAGGGGAGCCGACACCTTTCGGTATCGACTCCCCCAGTGTCGGCGAGAACGCGGGCTACTCGCTTACGTTCACGCGATGAATCTCAATCGTCGCGCGGGCCGGCTTCTTGACCGACTTCTTGGCGGGTGCCTCCGCGGAATCCTCGGAGCCCTTATTGCCAGAGTCTTCGGAGCCCTCAGAGTCAGACTCCTCGGCCTCCTCGTCGTCCTTGAAGTCGCCGCTCTCAACCTTCGCGGTGTGCTCACGAATCTTAGCCTCACCCAGGCGGAGCGTCGCGTACAGCGGGGCAGACACGAACAGCGTACCGAACATGCCCACCAGAATACCCACGAACAGCGACAGCGACAGATCCTGCAGCGTACCCGCACCCAGCATGAACGCACCAATGAACAGGATCGCGCCCACCGGCAGAACACCCACGATTGCGGTGTTAATCGAACGGACCAGGGTCTGGTTCACGGCCAGGTTAATCTGCTCGGCGAAGGTCGTGTCGCGGCGTTCCAGCACGCCGTCCGTGTTCTCACGGATCTTGTCGAACACCACCACCGAGTCGTACAGCGAGTAGCTCAGAATCGTCAGGAAGCCGATAATTGCACTCGGAGTAATCTCAAAGCCGAACGCGGCGTACAGGCCGACCGTCACCACCACGGTGAAGAACAGGCCCGCGATAGACGCCAGCGACATCTTCCAGGTGCGGAAGTAGAAGGCCATGCCCACCAGGGCCAGGATCACGAACACCACGAGGCCCCAGAAGGCCTGACGGGTCACATCCGCACCCCAGGTCGGGCCCACGAACGAGGAGGTCACGTCATTCTCAGAGACACCGTACGCCTCCTGCAGGGCCTTCTTCACCTGCAGGGTCTCATCATCGCTGAGCTTGCTCATCTGCGCGCGAATCGTGCCCGGCGCAATATTGGTCACGTGAACCTCGGAGGCATCCTTCGCCTTCTCATGAATGACGCGCTCGCCGGTTGCGACATCGACGTGCGCGGTCTTCGAGACCACGAACTCCGAACCGCCGCGGAAGTCAATACCCAGGTTGAAGCCTCCGCCAACCGCCGGAATCAGAACCGAGACGGCCATCAGCAGCGCGGCCAAGGCCAGCCACAGGCGGCGCTTACCCACGAAGGGGTATGAGCGGGCGCCCGAGTGCAGGTCGTTACCGAAGCGGGCAAAAGCATTAGGTTTCACATCGGTAGCCATGCCTAGCTCTCCTTCTTCTCGTCCGAAGCGGAAGCGGCGCCGTCGGAGGCCGACTCCTCAGCCGCACGTTCCGCACGGCGACGCTCGGCGATGCTCAGCTGCTTCTCCTCCGGGGTGCGGATGCGACCGGCACCGCGGTACAGCGGCGTGGAACCCAGCGACTCAGGCGACAGGCCCGAGTGGCGGTGACCCTCGCCGAAGTAACGGGTGTTCGCCAGCAGGGTCAGCGCCGGGTGGGTGAACAGGTACACCACCAGAAGGTCGGCGATTGCGGTCAGGCCCAGCGTGAACGCGAAGCCCTTCACCGAACCCACAGACACCACGTACAGCACCACGGCGGCCAGCAGGTTCACGGCCTTCGAGGCCAGAATCGTGCGGGATGCGCGCTTCCAACCGTGGTTCACGGCCGAGGGAATCGTGCGGCCCGCACGAATCTCGTCACGGATACGCTCAAAGTACACGATGAACGAGTCGGCCGTCGCACCAATCGCCACGATCAGACCGGCCACACCGGCCAGGGACAGGCGGTAGTTCAGAGCCCAACCCAGCAGGGCGATCGCCTCGTACGAAATGATGCCGGCAACCACCAGCGACGCAATCGTCACGAAGCCCAGCAGGCGGTACTGGAACAGCGAGTAGATGAACACCAGCAGCAGACCGATCAGGCCGGTCAGCAGACCCACGCGCAGCTGCTCCGAACCCAGGGTTGCAGAAATCTGCTGCTCCGACTGGATCGTGAAGCTAATCGGCAGGGCGCCATACTTCAGCTGGTCGGCGAGAGCCTTCGCCTCCTGCTCGGTGAAGTTACCGGTAATCTGCGGCTTACCGTCAGAAATCACGGCCTGAGAAATCGGGGCGGACAGCACCTTGCCGTCCAGCATAATCGCGAAGCGAGCACGCGCATCAGAGGAGTTCTGGGCGCGAATCGCGTTCAGGCGGGAGGTGATGTTCTGGAACTTCTCGCGGGCGGCATCGTTGAACTGAATGGTCACAGCCCAACGACCGGTGGTCACACCCTGGCCGCTGGTCTCCTGGGTATGGCTCGCGGTAGAAATATCGCTACCGTTCAGCTCCACGGGGCCCAGGATGTACTTCTCCTTGCCGTCGGCGGAGCAGGCCACCATCGGCTTGGTCGGGTCGGCGCTATCCGCGTCCTCGCTGCGGGCCGCGGTGCAGTCCTTCGCCTCGTACTGCTTGTACAGGTCGGCGGTAATCCAGTTGCGGTCCGAACCGTCGGTCGGCTCGGCGGTCGGCTTGGGCAGCTTGTCGTCCGCGGTGCGGGATCCCTCGGCAACCGCGGCGCCTTCACCGGCCACCAGGACCGGGCGGAACGTCATATTTGCGGATGCCTGAATCAGCTGACGGGTCTCGGAGCTAATCGTGCCGGGAACCGAGACGACCACGTTGTTACCCGAGCCGAAGGAGGTGGTGACCTCCGCCTCAGACACGCCGGCGCCGTCAACGCGCTGACGAATAATCTCAACCGCCTGGTTCAGCTGCTCCTGGGTAACGTTCCCGTCCGATGATCCGTTGACCTTCGGGGAGAGAATCATCTGCGTACCACCCGAGAGGTCCAGGGCCAGTTTCGGCGCCCAGGAGCCCCCCGAGTAGGTGCTGCCGAAGATGCCGGCAGCCATCACAACCATGAGCAGGACCATCGAGAGGAGCGCCCCTCGCGCGGCTGCAAGCGGTGAACGCTTAGCCATAATGTTCCTTCTATGAGTATTTTCGTGTGTAGATTTGGTGTTCTACAGATTCCTTAGCGGACGCGAAAACCCGACGCCGAGTGCGCGGCGCCGGGTCGTTCGGTCTTAAGTTACTGGGCGGTCTTCGAGGAGTCCTCGGAGACGCCGCCTTCCGCGGGAGCCTGAGATTCCGCGGATGCCGGCTCGACGTCCTCGGTCAGGGGTGCGGCGGGGGCCTCGTCCTCAACAACGCTCATAATTGCGTTCAGCGCCACGGTGATAACAACGCCCTTAGCCAGCTCCAGCTGAATCTTATTGTCATCGAAATCGGTGCTGACGACGGTGCCGTAGAAGCCGGAACCGGTCATAACCTGAGTGCCGGGGACGAGAGACTGCTGCATTGCACGCAGTTCCTCCATCTGCTTACGCTGACGCTTCTGGGCGGAGAACATCATCCATGCCAGGAACGCCATCATGGCAATCATAATCAGGAGGTTAAAATCCATGGTCTCACTTTCACATCCGCACCCGCGCCGCTCACCGCGCGGGTTGAGCGTGCTAAAAGGCGTGGAATCGTAGATACAGTACGTATCCATCCTACGCGAGAGCAGGAGCTTTAGCGCACCGAACCAGCGTTTTTGTGAGGTTTACCTGAGTTTTATCCAGCCCGTGGCGTAATTTTATGTCGTCGGCAGGGCTTGGCGACGCCGACAGAGCCTGCAGAAGAGCTGTTACGAACGCATAGAAGAGCTGTTACGAACGCGTAGAAGAGCTGTTGCGAACGCGTAGAAGAGCCCGCGGGAGGGGCGATACCTCCCACGGGCTACTTGCTGTATGTCTTGGCCGGTGCGGCTCTAGAGCTGAATCTCGGGGGCCTCCAGACCCAGGTGTTCCCAGGCCGCGGGCAGGGCCACGCGACCGCGCGGGGTGCGACCAATCAGGCCCTCGCGCACCAGGTAGGGCTCCGCCACGGTCTCCACGGTCTCGGTCTCCTCCCCCACCGCAATGGCGAGGGTGGACAGGCCAACCGGCCCGCCGCCGAACTTGTGGATGAGCGATTCCAGCACGGCGCGGTCCAGGCGATCCAGGCCGCGCGAATCTACCTCGTACATGTCCAGGGCGGTCGCGGCATCACGCGCGTTGATGCGGTCCACGCCGTTCACCAGGGCCCAGTCGCGCACGCGGCGCAGCAGGCGGTTCGCTATACGGGGTGTGCCGCGGGAGCGACCCGCAATCTCGGTGAAGCCCTCGGAGGTAATCTGCATGTCCATCAGGCCAGCGCTACGGCGCAGCACCAGCTCCAGCTCCTCAACCGAGTAGAACTCCAGGTGACCGGTAAAGCCAAAGCGGTCGCGCAGAGGCCCGGGTAGCAGACCCGCGCGGGTTGTTGCGCCCACCAGGGTGAACTGCGGAAGCTCCAGCGGAATGGAGGTCGCGCCGGCACCCTTACCCACCACGATGTCCACGCGGAAGTCTTCCATCGCCATGTAGAGCATTTCCTCGGCCGGGCGGCTCATGCGGTGAATCTCGTCGAGGAACAGCACCTCGCCGGGGGTCAGCGAAGACAGGATCGCCGCCAAATCCCCGGAATGTTGAATCGCGGGGCCGGAGGTGATGCGCAGGGGCGCGTCCATCTCGGCCGCAATAATCATGGCCAGGGTGGTCTTACCCAGGCCGGGAGGGCCCGAAAGCAGCACGTGATCGGCGCTGCGGCCGCGCATCTTCGAGGCCTCCAGCACGAGGGAAAGCTGCTGACGCACGCGGCGCTGACCCACGAAGTCGTCCAGGGACTTGGGGCGCAGGGCCGCCTCAATCATCTTCTCTTCGGGCTCTTCTTCCATTGCGACCAGGCGCTGCGCGGGCGCACCCGGGACGCCGGGCACCTGACCGGGGAAATACCCGCCGGAAACCGGGGATACCGCGGCCTGCGAATCGTAGGGGTTCTGGGTCATAAAATTCTTCTTTCGTGGAGTGAGTGAGGCGCGAGGTAACGGGCGCGCCAAAATCGGCCGGGATCAGCCAAGGGCTCGGCGAGCTGCCCTAGTGGCGACCCACCGTGTTCTGCGTACCCAGGGATGCGAGCACACCGCGCAGAGCCACGCCCACCGGCTCGCTCTCGGCGGAGGGATTGTGCTTCACGTACGCGTCGATGGCGGCGGAGGCGTCCTTCTCGCTCCAGCCCAGGGAGGTCAACGCATCCAGCACCTGCGGCTTCCACACGATACCCTGACTCAGCGGCAGCTCGTCGGTCTGGCCGTCGCTCAGAATCAGCTTGCCGGCAAGCTCCAGCACGATGCGGCGGGCACCCTTCGGGCCGATGCCCGGAACCTTCGTGAAGGCCTTGTCGTCACCGGTGGCCACGGCTCGCTCCACCTCCGCGGCGGTGTGCACGCTCAGCACCGCCAGGGCGATGCGAGGGCCGATGCCCGAGACCGAGAGCATCATGTCAAAGACCTCACGCTCGGCCGGTTCCGAAAAACCGTAGAGGGTCATGGATTCCTCGCGCACGATCATGGTGGTCAGCACGGTGGCCTCCTCCCCCGTGCGCAGCTTAGAGAGAGTGCGTGCGGTGGCGTGCACCAGCATGCCGAAACCATTAACGTCAATCACCGTGTGGTCAAGCCCCACCTGGGCCACGCGGCCGGTCAGCGATGCAATCATTCTCTCCACCTTTCAACGCCCCGCGCCGGGGCGAACGATACTGCACTCCCCCGCGGCCTGCTGTGCCGCCGGCGCGCATCGGGGCCGGCGGGTATGCCACGGGAAGATACTATCAGTATATTAGAATATTTCTTCTGAAATCAAGGGATATTCGAATTCTTTAGCGAATCCAGCTCCCGGTACGTTCGAAGGGGTTTGCTCGAAGGGTAACGAGTCGGCACCCCTAGCGGCGGGCCTTAGCCTCCGCCTCCATCCAGGCGCGCTGTGCGGGGGTCAGCGAACCCGCACGGCGAGCCTTCGCGGGCCGCGATCCCTGGTGCGTCTGCGTCTGCGCCGACATGTTAATACCTGAGCCGATGCCGCCGCCGCGCCAGCCGTGACAGATGGCGATGGCCAGCGCGTCGGCCGCGTCCGCGGGCTTCGGCATGGCGTTCAAGCCCAGAATGCGGGTCACCATGCGGCCCACCGAGGCCTTATCCGCGCGACCGCTACCGGTCACCGCCGCCTTCACCTCGGAGGGCGTATGGAAGAACACCGGCACGCCGCGCATCGCCGCGGCAGAAATCACCGCGCCCGAGGCGTGCGCCGTACCGATCACCGTGTTCACCTGCTCCTGCGCAAAGACGCGCTCAATCGCTAGGGCGTCGGGCCGGTAGGTGTCCAGCCAGTGCGAGGCCGCGTTGAAAATCCAGAGGATGCGCTGGTCCAGCGTGCGGGCCGGGTCGGTGCCCGCCACGCCCACGTTCACGAAGTGCGCCTTACGGTCCGCGGTCATGTCCAGCATTGAGAAGCCGCAGCGCGTGAGGCCGGGGTCCACGCCCATGATGCGGGTCGCCCCCGGCACGCGGTCCACGGCGGCGACCGTATGGTTTTCGCGCATGCTATCGCGCGCGGCGGATGCAGCGTTCACGTGTGCTTTCCTTCCACAGTTCGCTTTCCAAAGTTCGCGGGGTCTTCACTGGGTCTTCGCGGAGCCTTCGCGGGGTAAAGTCTGCGATACCGCAGTTCGCGGGGCCGCCAGCCGGAACACGGCCGGGTGTTTAGGCTGGGCGCCGACCGGCATAACGTTCAAAAGCCACCTCCCGCCGGGTCCACGCGCGGTGGGCCGGCCGGGAAGTGGCTTCAGTGCACGCTCAGAAGTGGCGCGCTCGGGCGGTGACTACTCGGCTTCCAGCTGAGCAGCAACCTCGTCAGAGACGTTAGCGTTCGAGTAGACGTTCTGCACGTCGTCCAGTTCCTCGATGGCGTCTGCCAGCTTCAGGAACTTCTTGGCGCCCTCGGCGTCCAGGTCGACCTGCATGGTCGGGCGGAAGACCGGGTCGTCGTTGTTGTACTCCAGGCCGGCCTCGTCCAGAGCCTTACGAATCTCGGGCAGGTCGGTCGGTGCGGAGATGACGGTGAAGATATCGCCCTCGTCCAGGACCTCTTCGGCGCCGGCATCCAGAACAGCCATCAGAACATCGTCCTCGGTCAGGCCATCAGTCTTGGTGACCTCAGCAACGCCCTTACGCTCGAACAGGAACGCAACCGAACCCTGGTCAGCCATGGTGCCGCCGTTACGGGTCACAGCCAGGCGAACCTCAGACGCTGCACGGTTACGGTTATCGGTCAGACACTCAATGTACAGAGCGGTACCCTGCGGGCCGCGTGCCTCGTACATGATTTCGGTGTAGTCGATGGTCTCACCGGTCAGGCCGGCGCCACGCTTGATAGCGCGGTCGATGTTGTCGTTGGGGACGGAGTTCTTCTTCGCCTTCGACACAGCAAGGTCAAGAGCGGGGTTACCGGCGATATCGGCGCCACCCATACGTGCCGCAACCTCAATAGCCTTAATGAACTTCGCGAAAGCCTTCGCGCGCTTGGCGTCGATAGCGGCCTTCTTGTGCTTAGTAGTCGCCCATTTAGAGTGACCGGACATTCGTATCTCCCTTAGTCAAAACCTCTGCACGGACACGGCGAAACGCCCCGCGCACTGTACTATAACTCAATCAACTATACCGTAGCGGAGGCGTGCACCACCTCTAGAGCGCACGCCACCGCCCGGAATAGGATGCTAGCGGGGGCGAGACGCGGCCGAGGCGCGCGCCTTCTCCACCAGCGAGTCGTCAATCGCGTTCGGAGTGAACTCGCCGAAGCGACGAATTGCGGCCTGTTCAATCAGGTAGTCCGCAATCTTCGGGTTCTTCGGCAGCAGCGAGCCGTGCAGGTAGGTGCCGATGACGTTGTGCACGCGCGCACCCTCGTAAGAGTCCGTCACGTTGTTACCCTCACCCTTAGTGACGGTAGCCAGCGGGGTGCATCCGGAACCCAGGTAGGTCAGGCCCGAGTGGTTCTCAAAACCGATGACGGTGCCGAACTCTTCGGACTCCTCCACGATGTTGCCAATCAGGCGTTCGTCGCCGCCGACCGTATGCGCATCGAAGATGTTGATGCCCTTGAGCACCTCGCCCTCACGGGTGCGGAACTCCTTGCCGAACAGCTGGTACAGGCCGCAGATGACGAGCATGGGCACGCCGTCCTCGGCCAGCGAGCGCAGGGTGCCGCCGATGGCGTGCAGGTCGTCCTGAATCACGGACTGGCCGGAGTCCTGGCCGCCGCCACCGAGGATAATGTCGACGTCCTCGGGGAAGGGCTGGCCGGGGTTGTGGTCCAGAATCTGCACGTCGAAGCCGTGTGCCTGCGCGCGGCGGGCCAGCGCCAGGGTGTTGCCCCAGTCGCCGTAGATGTTCATGTCCAGCGGGTAGAGCTGCACGATGCGCAGCGTCTTGCCGTTGTTCGGGCCGGGCGCCGGGGTGCCCTCAAAAGTGTGGGTTGCCGTCATTATGAGACCTTCTCAACGTCGGTAATCTTTGCCAGCTCTTCACGCAGGGCCAGCATGGCGGTATAGGTGCAGAAGATGCGCATGGGCGCATCCCCGCTGGAGGCGATGAACTGCTTGAGCGCATCGGCCAGGTTCTCGTCGACCTCGCCGACCTTCACGCCGTCGTGCTCCAGGCGCAGCGTCATATCCCAGGCGCGCACGCCCGAGACCATCTGCACGCCGGTGCCGCGCAGGCCGTCGAAGTCAACATCCCACAGCCAAGACACGTCGCGACCGTCAGCGTACTGGTCGTTAATCGTAATCATGGTGGCGTAGTCGTCAGCGTTCGCGCTCGCCAGGGACAGGCGGAAACCGCTCGGGTTCTTCACCAGCAGCAGCTGCAGCGGGCGGCCGTTCACGTTCAGAGTCTCACCGCGACCGAAGGCGGGGGTAATCTTCGCCAGCTCCGCGATGAGCTTATCTTCATCGAGCTTCTCGCCCATGACGGCGCGAGTCAGCGCCATAGCGCCGGCGGCGTTGAAGATGTTGTAAATGCCGTACAGGTTGATCTCGCCGACTCGCTCCGCACCCGCCACATCGAAGGTTGCGGAGGTGCCGGAGAACGCGGTGAGGGTAACGTCGGCATTGGGCAGAGACTGCTTCGCGACGGTTCCGCCGCGCATCTCGTCGTCCGAGGGAAAGTACGAGCGAAGGGACTCGGCCAGGCCGTAGTACTTGACGGTCACGCCCGGCTGCACGTTCTCGGCGAGGGAGCGGATGCGCGGGTCCTCGCGGTTGAGCACCACGGTGTTGGTGGTTGCGGCGGCCACGGTCGCGAGCATGCGGCGGGTCGTGTCAATCTCGCCGAAGCGGTCCAGCTGGTCGCGCAGAACGTTCAGCAGCAGCGCGTAGTCGGGCTTGACGGCCTTGACGAAGTGCACGGCGTGCGCCTCGTCGAGCTCCAGCACGGCGATGTCGGCCTCAAGCTTGCCGGTGAGGGTCATCTCACCCAGCAGGGCGGCGGCCACACCGCGCACGAAGTTGGAGCCGGTGCGGTTGGTGAAGACCTTCAGGCCCTGCGCTTCGAGCAGCTGAACGGCCATCTTCGTGGTGGTGGTCTTACCGTTCGTGCCGGAGACGACGACCACGCCGTAGGGCAGCTTCGCGAGCTCTTCGGCTACGAACTGCGGGTGCAATTTTTCCATGACGAGGCCGGGGAACGCGGAGCCGCCACCGCGAAGCTTAGTCGCGTAGCGCACGCCCTGACCCAGAAGGCGAATGAGGGGTTTGGACATGCTTACCATTTTAGTACACGCGCACGATGCCGCTGAAGGGTGCGGCGGGGGCGTTCGCTCAAGCCAAAACGGACCGCGGCGGGCTTGAACCGTGCCGGGCGGGCGGTTTTAGAAGAGCGAGCCCTGCACCCTCACCCGCGTGAATCCCCGGTCGGGAACCACCAGCAGGTTGCGCCACTCGGCGGTGTTGACGAGGAACGCGGCGTCGGGATCGCCCACATGGGCGCTCACAAACTGGCCCGCCGCACCCGTGCAGAAGAACCCGGCCGTACTGCCGTCCAGCGTCGAGTCGCACGGTGCGAGCGGTTCCGGGTTCCGCGCGCGCAGGGCCGCGTACGGGCGATTCATCGCCAGGGAGGGAACCCACGGCTCATCCAGGGCGGATAGCTGCAGGTCGGGCTCCCCCGCCAGGAACTCGGTGAGGGCGGCGCGGGCGCGGGCCACCGCATCCTCGTGGGCGGCGCGCAGCTGAGCACCCGGGAGCGGATGCGTCCAGGCGCGGTACTTGCTCGACACCTGTTTGACCTGGCCGATTCCGGCGAGGGCGGTCACGGCATCCTCGGCGCGGCGTATGGTCAGCCCGTCCGGGGCAAGCGCAATGTAGGTGGCCGTGGCGACGGCCTGCTCGTCGAGGCGTCGCGGGGTCGAGGTCAGGGAGCTCGTGCCGACCTTGTGGGTGCCGTCTGGGAACGTGGCGATGTAGAGGCGGTGCTCCAGCATGGCGTAGGCGCGCATGGATTCGGTGAGCGTTCCGGGGTACAGGTGCGCGCTGTGCAGGGCGGTGAATTCGTCGCGGGCGGCGCATCGGGGGCACTGCTGGCCCCGGTCGATGCGGGCGGCCTCGGGGCACGGGTGACGGCGGGTTCCGGGGGTGCCGGGGTCGGTCGAGCCGGTCGTGTAGCCGGAGCAGAAGCGGTACGGCTCGCCGGATGCGTCGAGGGCCACGCGCAGACCCAGGTAGGCCCCGGGGGTTAGCGGCACCCGGAGGCGTCGGCCCGCGGGGCGCACTGGCAGTTCGGTTTCCGCGGGGCCGGCCCCGTTCGGTCCGGGTTGGCCCGGTTCGGCCTCGACGGCCTCTAGCTCGAGTACGGGGCGGCGGTCCACCCAGCGCAGCTGCCGCCACACGAGGGCGCGCGGAGCGGTTTCGCCGCCAACGCCGGCGGCAGGTTCGGTGGAGCAGGCCTCGGCACCGTCGAGGGCGTTCTCGAGGAAGGCGTTCTCAAGCAGATTGGGGTAATCCATGACTATCAACTCTAGCGGTTTGAACGGCCCGAGGAGTGCCACAGAGCAGCAAAGAGCCGGCCCGGCGGGGCGCCGCGAAAGAACGCTCTCAAAGCGCCGCGAGCCCGAGGGCGTAGAAAAGAGCCTAGAAAGGTTGGGCCGCCCTACCTCAAGCATGCCGGCCTAGCTCAGGCGGGCGAACCCCTCCGCGAGCGCCGAACGCATGTCGTCCAGGGTGCGCGACATGGTTTTGGTCTGGGCAATAATCGGCAGGAAATTGGTATCGCCGCTCCACCGCGGCAGAATGTGCTGGTGCAGGTGGTCGGCAATTCCCGCGCCGCCCACCTTGCCCTGGTTAATACCAATGTTGAAGCCGTCGTTGTGCGAAACCTCGCGCAGAACCTTCATGGCGAGCTGGGTCAGCTGCGCGATCTCCAGGGTTTCCGCCTCGGTCGCATCGTCGTAGAAGGGAATATGGCGGTACGGGCACACGAGCAGGTGCCCGGGGTTGTACGGGTAGAGATTGAGAATCACGAAGGCGTGCTCGCCGCGGTGCACGATCAGAGACTCCTCGTCGCTGCGGCCGGGGGCGGTGCAGAACGGGCAGGTCTTTTCGGTGTAGTCTTTCTGCCCGCCGCTCACGTAGGCGGTGCGGTGCGGGGTCCACAGGCGCTGGAACTGGTCGGGTGCGCCGGGTAGCTCGAAGGAATCCTGCACCGAGGGTGCGGCGGTCTCGGGGGTCGTGTTCTCGCTCATAGTCCCATTCTATAGCGTTTTCACGTTCCTACCAGGGGTGTCCACGGGTCGGCAGCGTGGGTCGACAGAGGCCCCGCGGCAGAAGCTAAAAGGGGCGCCGGTCCCGTCCACAAGAACGAAACCGGCGCCCCTCAACGCTACGGGCCCTAGCCCTCGAACTTCGTCAGCTGCACCGTGCGAGTCTCACCGCGGAAGGTGAGGGAGAAGGTCAGCATGCCGTCGCGCACCGCAAATTCCTTTTCGGATTCCGAAGATGCCAGCGGGTTGCTGTCCATCGTTCGGCGGTCGCCGACCGAGGTCCAGCTGTAATCCCCCTGACCGGCCTCGAAGGTTCCGACCCAGACGACCGTGGCCATCTCTTCATAGTTGAGGTGGTAGGTCACGGTGATCTTATTGCCGCGCACCACGGCAGCCACGTAGTTCTCGGTATCACCGAGCTGTAGCCACGTGCTCTCCGTCTGCGATGCGTCATCGCGCGGAACGTAGGTCTCGGAACTGGAGGAGGGAACCTCGGAGATAATCTGAATTTCCGAGGTTGCCGCGCCGGACGGGGTGGCACGAGCGGAGGCGAACGAGGCGTCATCGACGGTGACCGTTCGGGCGGCCAGGGATGCACCATTCGATGAGCTAGAAGCGCCGGCCGTTGCGGAGGCGCACATGCCCAGGGTGAGCGCACCGGTCAGAGCCAGCACGCCCAGAGTGGTTTTAGAAGCCACGGATTGCTCCTATTGATATGAGTGTTTGAGTGAGAGTTGTGAGTGCATGCCGGAACGAAACGAACATAAAACAACACCCCGTAGCACGCGGGCTACAGGGTGTCTTCGTACGCCAGCACGTAGATAGTGTATCCGCAGTGACGACCTGTTGTGTAGACCTACTAGGCATCTTGAGTGATAGTTTCCTCACATTATGACTTTTTGGGGAATAGTTTCGAGCTAACCACCCGGGGTGTCTCGCGGCCACAATGAGGGTTTGATGCGCTGTAAATTAAATGTTGCTTGCCGTTGGATTAAGTGCGTTCAAGGTGCTTCGATACGTTTTGAGGGGAGCACCTGCTCGTACCCTCCCAAACCCCTCGAGACAGGGCCCCCGAAACAGGGCCTCCCGAAGCTACTTGCGGGAACGGAATGAGAACTTCTCACGAATAATCGTGAAGGTCTGGCGGGTTTCCTCCAGCAGGGCCACGGGCTCCTGCTCGGACACATCCTCGCGCACCGCAACCTCGCTACCGGTGGCGCGACCGGTCTCGGCGCCAGAGTCAGCGCGGCCGGCGGCAGCCCGGCGGCTGAATCCAGCCCACTCTTCACTCGGGCCTTCAGCTCCCGAACCGCCACCCCAACCAGCGACGGGCGCATCCGTCGCCGCGGGTACCGGGCGAACACCGTCCTCGTCCACCACTTCCCGAAGCGTGTAGGCCGGGTTATCGCGGCGGGCGTACTCGCGGGCCAGTAGCGCCCGAAGCTCCGCAATCTCCAGGCGAAGATCGTCCACGTCAGCCTTGGTTGCGGGGTACTCCTGCTCCTCCCTGCCACCAAACTTTTCGATAATCCAGCTCGCGAGCGCACCGGTAGCAACCGCGACCAAGCCCCCGCCGTACAGCATGACGATCACGGCGATGACCCTGCCGATACCGGTGACCGGGTAAACGTCTCCGTAGCCGACCGTGGCGAGGGTCGTGAACATCCACCAGTAGGCGGTGGGCAGGTCACGAATCATCGCGCCCGGCTCGGAGGACTCCACCGAATAGATCGACAGGGCAAACATGATGATGAAGATCGCGGTGTATCCGAAGAGCTTCACCGCCAGCTCTGAGAGCCTCTTATATTGGCGGTTGGCGGTCATATAAATCATGGAGAGGAAGCTGACAATACGCCACGCGGGCAGCAGCACAATCGCCAGGTTCATCAGGTTATGCGTGATGAAGTAGAGTCGCCGCGGCGCCAAGTACAGGCGAATGCAGTAGTCGGCGGCGAATAGGCCCCACAGGATCATCTGAATGATGTTGAGGTACGCGTCGTACGGCTCCTGAATGCGTGTGCTCATGATGGGCGCGGCGAACGCGAGCAGGTACAGTACGGACGCCACGAACATGGGCGTGGAGGAGCGTTCCTCCCACGCCGCCAGGTTCTTCTCGCCGCGGTACTTGCTGAGCGTGCGGAACAGGCGGGTGCGCGGAGTGCGACGCGGCGGGTCCGTGACGGTGCGGGTGACCGTGCGGATAGTCGTGGTGTGCGTTTCAGGTTCGCCTACATCAATAATCTCGGCGTCACCATCGGGGTTACCCTGGGTGCCCGCTTTCTGGTCGCCCTTGCCGTGCGGGTGATGCGTGGTGCGGGTGATGCGACGCTCCTCGCGGTGCGTACCGTCCGGCGCGTCGGTGGTGGCGTATTCTTCGACGACCTCTTCGTAGTCGTCGGGGTCCAGGTCGGTGGAGTAGACGGAGTGGGTGCTGTCCAGGCGGGCGCTATCAATCTGCACGGCATCAACCTGTACTGCCTCCATGCCGGGGGCGGTAGCCTCTGCGGGGCTACTTGCTGCAGCACTAGTTTTGGCGGCACTGGATTCTGCCGGTGCCGACTGGGTATAACCAGCCTTCGTGGTATTCTCAGCGGCGGCTTCAGATGCGGTAGTTTCAGATGCAACAGTTTCAGGGCGCGCAGACGCACCCACCGGGCTGTTCCCCGGAATATTGCCCGAGGTATTCCCCGAGGTATTGGGTGCTGTGCCGTTCTTTACCGTGTTGTCTGTCTGGTTCTGTTCTGCCTTATCCATAGTGTGAATGATACTCCACGCCGTTGCGTTTGCGTTTCTATTTCGTTGCACTGTGACCTTGTGCTGTGACCTTTGGGCGGCGGTCTTTACACCGCGGTTTTGTGCACGATACTGTGTCGAAATCGGGCGGCGGTTCGGTTGCGGTGGAGAACCGTTCGGGTGCGAAGATGACGGTGTATTGTGCGGGTGTGGATCGTAAGGAGCGTAGTGTGCCTGCGGGTGGCCGCGTGTTTGTGGAGGATTTGGGGGTGCGTGCTTCGGCGGGTTCTCCCCTATTTTGTGGTGTGGTGACTTCTGATAGTACTGCTAGCTGGAATGTTACGGCCCTCGGCGGGCGTGCCTAAGAGCAGCTGCGGCGCTAATAAAGCCTGCACAAGGGAAAACAGGCACCTCTGGTAACGATTATCTTTTGTATTAGAGGTATATTAAGAACGGACTACCCGCCGTTATTAACCAGCCGTTATCAATCAATGGAGATACACCGATGACCGCTCGGTCGCCTGATACCACTGAGGTTGAACTTCCCAAGTTCTACGAATTCATTCCCAGCATTCTTGCTTACCTATCTGACGGCAACTCCCGCACCAATAAAGAGATTTATAGCGCTGTAGCAGAGCGCTACCCGCTTTCTGACGAGCAGCTACTACCCTACCTGCCGAACGGCAAGCGTCCCGTCTATGTGGACCGCATTAGTTGGGGCTTGACCTATCTCAAGATGTTCGGTGCGGTTGATTCCCCTCGCCGCGGTCAGCAGGTTATTTCTGACGAAGGCTTGAAGCTGATTGAGGCTCATCCTGGGGGCATCCCCGATGATGTCGTCGCGCATATCGTTCGTTCCGCCCGCAGCACGCGTGAGCGTTCCCAGTCTGATAGTTCCGAGCAGGACCCGCAGGAAACCCCGAAGACCGCTACCAAGACTGTTGCCGTCACGACTGCACCCTCTGAGGTGTCTGATAGCACCCCGCAGGAACTCATTGATGAAAGCATCACTCAGATTGAGTCCGCGCTGACGCACGATATTTTGGAACGCGTCCGCGCAATGTCTCCGACTGCTTTTGAGCATCTGGTGGTGGATGTTCTGTTGGCGATGGGCTACGGCGGCCCGGCAGGACGCGGCACCGTTACTCCGGCTTCCAATGACGGCGGCGTGGACGGAATCATTGACCAGGATGCGTTGGGTCTTTCAAAGATTTATGTCCAGGCTAAGCGTTACGCCAAGGACAATGTGGTGGGACGCCCTGCCCTTCAGAGCTTTGTGGGCGCACTGCATGGCAAGGCAACGCAGGGAGTGTTCATCACGTCGAGCTCCTATACGTCTGACGCACGCGGCTATGCGGAGGAACTTGGTGGCGGAGTTTCCCTCGTTCTGATTGATGGTGAGCACCTGGCGCGCCTCATGATTAAGTACGGTGTTGGCGTACAGGTGGCACGCACGTACACCATCATGAAGCTTGATGAGGACTTCTTCGACGAAGCCTAAACGTTACACAAGCGTGGGGTGGAAAGCATGTAGCTTTCTGCCCCACGCTTTCTTTTGGGTTAGCCGCCTTTTGGGTTAGCCGCTGGAATGTTACAACCCTCGGCAGCCGCGCCTAAGAGCAGCCACAGCGTTCAGAGTGTGGTGGGTGCGCCTCCGCAGGCCCGGGCGTATTTCCCCCGGAAAACCAGCAAATACGCGGCAAACCTGCCCATCAGCACGGTGTATGACCCACCCCCTTTATGGTGACAAGTAGTCGCCAAGCTTAGCCATAGCTAACAGGAAAAGACGGTGTTCAAGAGCAGATACTGGAATAAGGACAGCATTCACACCCTTCACCAGTAAGGAAGCTCAAGATTATGACCGTTGTGTCAAACACGTCCGAAGCACTCAAGTCCCCCTACGAGGACACCCTCAAGCGCCTACTCTCCGATGCGCGCGCCGAGGCAGTCGAATCCAGCGTCTCCGAGCTCGAACGCCTGGCAATCTCCCACGACGCATCCCACTACCTGCTCGTGCCCGCCGGCCTGATCCGCCCCGACTCTGCCGAAGACGTCGCAAACATCTTCCGCGCTGCAGGCGAACTCGGCCTGCCGCTGACCTTCCGCTCCGGCGGCACCTCCCTCTCCGGCCAGTCCAGCGGTGACGGCCTGATGGTCGACACCCGCCGCCACTTCAAGAAGATTGAGGTCCTTGAAGACGGCAAGAAGGTCCGTGTGCAGCCCGGCGCGACCATCATGATGGTCAACAACTACCTGGCGCCCTACGGCTACAAGCTCGGCCCGGACCCGGCATCCTGGTCCGCCTGCACCATCGGTGGCGTGGTTGCGAACAACTCCTCCGGCATGTCGTCGGGTACCGCATACAACACGTACAACACCCTGGATTCCATGGTGTTCGTGCTCCCCAGCGGCACCATCATCGACACCGCTGAGCCCGACGCCGACCAGAAGCTGCGCTCCCTCGAGCCCGAGCTCCACGAGGGCCTGCTGCGCCTGCGCAAGCGCGTGCTTGAGAACCCCGAGTCCATGGCGAAGATTCGCCAGCAGTACTCCATGAAGAACACCATGGGTTACGGCCTGAACTCCCTGGTCGATTTTGAGACCCCCGTCGACATTCTGCAGCACCTGCTGATTGGTTCGGAAGGTACCCTCGGTTTTGTTGCTTCGGCAACCTACCGCACCCGCCCGATTCTGAAGAACATTTCCACCGGCCTGCTGGTGTTCAACAACCTGATTGATGCCGCACGCTCCGTACCCGAGCTGGTTGCCAACAAGCTGGCCACCGTCGAGCTCATGGACGCCACCAGCATCCGCGTGGCTCAGCGTACCGGTCAGGCTGCGGAGGCGCTCGCCGCCATTGACGTGAAGGACCACGCCGCCCTGCTGGTTGAGTTCCAGGGCAACTCCGAGCAGGAGCTGAACGACCTGGCTGCCGCCGCGGCACCCATGTTTAAGAGCCTGCCCGTGGCATCGCCCGTGTCGATGACCAGCAAGCTGTCTGAGCGTAACGCCCTGTGGGCTGCCCGTCGTGGCCTGTACACCACCGTGGCGGGTAACCGCCGTTCCGGCACCAACGCACTGCTCGAAGACGTGGTTGTTCCTGTTGAGGTTCTGGGTAACACCTGTAGCGACCTGACCAAGCTGTTCGAATCGCACGGCTACAAGGATTCCGTGATCTTCGGCCACGCGAAGGACGGTAACATCCACTTCATGCTGAACGAGCAGTTCCGCGACCCGAAGCAGCTGGATCGCTACCGCGAGTTCACCGAAGAAATGGTTCAGCTGATTCTCGGTAACGAAGGCTCGCTGAAGGCTGAGCACGGTACCGGTCGTATCATGGCTCCGTTTGTGAGCCGCCAGTTCGGTGACGAGCTCTTCGACGTGATGCGCCAGATCAAGCGCCTCATCGACCCGAAGGGCTTCATGAACCCGGGCGTTCTGCTGGTTGAGCCGGACACCGACTACGTGACCAACCTGAAGGTCGCCGAGACCGTCGAGGAAGAAGTCGACCGCTGTGTGGAGTGCGGCTACTGTGAGCCGGTCTGCCCCTCCCGCAACCTGACCCTCACCCCCCGTAAGCGTATTGTGCTGCGCCGTGAGATTGCTGCCGCTGAGGCGAACGGCGACCACGAGCTCGCTGAGCGCCTGCGTAAGGAGTACGAGTACTACGGCATTGAGACCTGTGCAGTGGACGGCATGTGCCAGACCCGCTGCCCCGTGAACATCAACACCGGTGACCTGATTCGCCGCCTGCGTTCTGAGAACCAGGACAAGCTGGCCGCTACCGGCTGGAAGATCGCCGCGCAGCAGTGGGGCATCATGGATAAGGTTGCCGGTAAGTCGCTGACTGTGGCGAAGAAGCTGCCGTTCCCCGTGGTGCACGGCACCACCAATATTGCCCGTAAGGTCATGGGTGACGACATGGTTCCTTCCTACAAGAAGGACCTGCCGGTTGGTGGCCCGGCACGTAAGCCGCATAAGGACGCAACCGCTGAGATCGTGTTCTTCCCCGCCTGCGTGAACTCCATGTTCGGCGGCGTGGACGGCGACGGCAAGCACGACCCGGTCAACGCAACTCAGGCGTTCATCCGCCTGTGCGAGCGTACCGGTGTGAAGTACCGCATCCCGGACAACATTGGTGAGATGTGCTGTGCTACCCCGTGGAAGTCGAAGGGCTTCACCGACGGCTACTCGATCATGAGCGACCGTGTGCTGAAGTCCCTGTGGGAGGCTACTGACGGTGGCCGCCTGCCGGTCGTGTGTGACGCTTCGTCCTGTACTGAGGGCCTTGAGGTGATGCGCGAGAAGGTTATTAAGGCGCTTGAGCACAAGATCGTGAACGGCCTGAAGCCGGGTGAGCCGGACTTCTCGCGTCTGCGCATGTACGACGCGGTGCAGTTCGCCGCCGACAACATGCTGGACAAGCTGACTGTGTCTGCTCCCCTGCCGTCGGTTGCTCTGCATCCGACCTGCTCCATGACTCACCTGGGCACTCAGCCTGCGTTTGAGAAGATTGCGAACGCGATGAGTGACGACGTGTATGTGCCGAAGCACTGGGGTTGCTGTGGTTACGCGGGTGACCGCGGTATGCTGCACCCCGAGCTGACGGCGAGCGCTACGGAGGCGGAGGCTGCCGAGCTGAGCGAGCAGAAGCAGTTCGCCGCATACATTTCGGCTAACCGCACCTGTGAGCAGGGTATGACGGAGGCGACCGGCCACAGCTACCAGAACGTGTTGCAGCTGCTGGAACGCACCACCCGCTAAACGGCTGAGCGCATAGCGGCATAAACAAGGGACCCGGCGGGCTATCTGATGGATAGCCAGCCGGGCCCATTTTTCTCTGCTACGGCAAGATATTTGGAAAATTAGGCAATATATAATTTTGCATTAATGGATATATAAACTCTCCGTCACCGTCATCTATTATTTTTACACCATCATCCAGCATTTTTTTATAAAATTTATTAACTTCAGATAAATTTGATAATTCCCTAAATTTAAAATGGCTACTTAAATCTACGGAATTCCCATCAATCATCGCACCCTTAATAGATTTTCGAAAATCCGGATATGTGTAACGCTTCCGTTTCTTACCCGAACCACCTATGTAACTACTTCTATTTTTATACATAAAATACAAATAGTATCTATACATCCATAACTGATCCGAAAACTCATCACCACAATCACATGGATTCTCATACCAAGAATCTAGATTTTTGCCTAAATCTTCCTTTTTTGAACATACAGGATAGTGCGCATCCCACAACGCCTTAGCCATCACCTCCGCAATCCCATCATAATTTCCATTCTTTCGATAGTAAATAATAGTGGCAAGAATCATATTAATATCATCTATCCGAGATTGAATCACAGAATGACAGATATCATTTACTGAATTTAAGTCCATTTTATTGTCATAATTAAATATAATTATCATAAGAAGATAGGAATATATTTCCTGATTTGATCCTGAACCAATATATTCCTCAATCTTACCTTTCAAAGTATCCTTAATTCGATCAAAGTATATCTCAGCCGCATTTTCAACTTTACATAATATTGAGGACCTATCCCAAACTGTCTTTCCAGAAGCTATCTCACGCACAAGAATTTGAGAAAAATCAATAATTTTCTGCGTTATAGTTGAGTCCATAAAGGATAAATCTAATATCCTTTCAAATAGACTCATACCCGTCAAATAGTGAGGCTCAAAAAATATATCAATCAAGCATTCCCTATAATCATCTCCAAGAGCTTTAACTATAGGCTGCGCATGGTACGAGTTGCCCACTTGAAGAGGTCTTATGGAATTTACAAGAACTGCGGGTATACATTTTAGGCTACCCCTATTTCCTCGCCCCTCTTCCGATATGCAATAATCAATAAACTGTGAAATCTTATCCTTAACCCTCCTTTTCCCAAGATTTTTTATACTATTATCTGCTTCTTTTGGCATTTCAGGAAGAGTATCAAAAAAAGTAAATATAGCATCTTTATTATTCCCCTCAAATGGGAAGGATTCAATCTTTGTTTTCGAATCGTTCAAGGACAGGGAATACTCTCTGATTTTTTCATTAAGATACTTTTTGAATTCTATTAGCTCCATATCGGTATTAAAAGCAAAGACTCTATCGTCAACAAATCGCGAAAATGAATACCTAGGATTTCTATCAAGCAGTATTTCATCAAACTTACACATATACACTTCAGCTATAATTCTTGTGATCAGGTTACCCGTCGGCAATCCATGAGTCTCTCCGCTTTGCGAGTTTTGAATTAATTTATCTAGCGATTTCCCGAATGTCCAATTATTTACACCAATATTTCGCTTTGCATTATCTTTCCCATCGAGCATCCACTCAATACTGTGGGTATAAATAGAATGATAAAAATTTTGGACATCCGTTATATATCTTTTATTCTTCCCGAACAGAAGAGTGCTTCTTAAATCCTGAGTGATAGCAAACTTAAACACTTCACTGCCAAAAAACTTTGACATCGAATTTTTATTCTGCAGGAGTATATTTGAAACCGTCTCCTTTTCTTGCTCCATGTAATATGCAAGGTTTCCATATGAAAAAAGGTTTATAAGTTTATATTCACGCCGTGTGTGCAGATTCTTTGGGATAGTGAAAGATATCGGAGTTGTCCATTCCTTCCGAATCTTCACTTTTCCGTCTTTTTGAGAAAAATAAAGGTCTTTCCATCTATCTCCATCATCGAGCCAATTATAAAATTCAGATAGATTGAATATTCCTTCATAGAACTGATCATTACTTATATACTGCTCTTCTTTATAATTGCCAGACCGGTCAATAAACTTGTTTGCCAGTGAATCAAAATAACCATATTTAATTAAACTTTCAGCACTTAATATTTTTGAATAATGCCTTTTTAGTTCTTTTTGGTACACTTCAGGAAAGATAGATATCACTGACTGCGGCTCATTGCATGAACTCATTAAATTCCTCCTTGGCAAAAAATGATAACTATAAATATCATCATGATGTTTATAGTGTTTCAGACGTCCTTATCCGAATCGTACAGTTACCGGCACTTACAACGGCAACGAACGTAAGTACCATCATTCACATTAGCACGAAGACACCCACCCGGACTAGGAAAAACTAGCCCAAGACACAGCTTTCCACGCCCTCACTCCCCTACCCTCGCCTCCTCAGGTGCACAAAGAAACCATCCTCTCCGCAGCCTGTCTCCACAGGGGGTCTATATATATGCTCGGTGCCAGTTCGCTAGCTTAGCTGGCCACGGTCAACTGCAGTCAGCTCGCACCGGCCACAGCTACCAGAACGTGCTGCAGTTGCTGGAACGTACCACCCGCTAAAAGGCTGAGCGCATAGCGGCGGTACAAAGAAGGGACCCGGCGGGCTATCTGCTGGATAGTCCACCGGGTCCGTTTTCGTCTGCTACAGCACTTATTTTCGACTATTAAATAGTCCAATAATCAATACTGCTATCGAGATGCCGTAGAGAATTCCAAGCACCAGGTCGCTGACATTTGACACTACGTTCAAGATAATTGCCAG
>PPYF01458333.1_pt1 | contig 27138 bp, 19 predicted proteins | sample 1559871 | NCBI WGS metagenome assembly PPYF01 (sample SAMN08240021, study PRJNA423297) | Human gut metagenome, whole genome shotgun sequencing project. | reverse complement strand
ATCGACCACACTGCCTATTATACTTCCAATTATATGATGAACATTCGAAAAATACATCTTCCTGAGCATATTTCCAAACACCATGATACCCAGTAAAAAAATGAGCGCCAGTGCAAAAACGATACTGTAAAGCACCGAATATATGCGCCGCAAAATAAAATTTCTGTTTTCCTTCACATGGTACATATCATCAAGCCCAAGCTGAAACGAAATAAAAGCCTTTGAGCTTAAGTACACGGCTGTAATCATCGTGATAGAAAGCCTGCCTGTGCCGCTGGCATACACCTCACTTGCCAGATCCTTCATGATGTCACCGAACGACTCCGGAATAAACGAACTCGCCCACATCAAAAAATCAGCCTCTGTAAGCGGTGTCCAGCTCAGCAACGAAAAGAAAAACAATAAAAACGGGAAAAACGACAGCATCAAAAAGAAGGCTGCCTGCCCTGCGTATGCAGAAATAGAGCTCTCTGAAAAATTGGTCACAAAATCAAAGGCTGTCACCATGATATCCCATCTTCTGCTGTATTTCCTCGCACTTTTTCCTTCGATGTTAGATTCTTTGCAATCACCACCTACGGCCTTACATTTCTCCGTTTTGATTTCCGGTGTTTTACTATCTAAATCCGGTCTACTTTGCTTTGTCATCTGCCTTCTTCTGGAATTTCTCCTCAAATACTATAAAACGCTCATGAGTACCCTCACCAATGAGTCCTGCCTCATCAAAAGCCTTTACAGAAAAAGTGAGCGCTCTACCATCCACCTTCACAAGCTCCGACTCACAGGTCACCTTCATGCCAACCGGTGTAGCCGAAACATGCTTGATATCAAGCGCAGTACCGACAGTACCACTTCCCTCCTCTAGCTCAGACGCAACACTCTCAAAAGCTGTATTTTCCATCAGCGCAATCATAGCCGGAGTAGCAAACACATCCATCGTGCCGCTTCCCATAGCCTTCGCTGTCTTATCCAAAGTCACTGTAATCTCTTTCTTACCTTTAATACCTGTCTGTAACATATCAGTCTCCTTATATCTATATTAATTATAAAATAAATCCTAGCATTTTTACGCCACAATGTCCAGTGAAAAATAAGTTTATAAACTTTTCACAATTCCAAAAATGCCCAATCCATGCGGTTTTCTGTTATTTTGTTAGCACTCACTATTTTTGAGTGCTAATTTTCTATTGACTTTTCCGATAATGAGAACTATTATTTTATTATGCTTATAAAACAAGCTGATTTACTGCAAATATTAAATGACCTACACTCGCGGAAATAAGCTAAATTGCGAGTAGCAGACAGTTGTTCTGAAGATAAAATATGAACTGCCACAGGGTTCCATTACCGGACAAGGCGGCACAAACAAAATCATGCCACAAACTATCCATACAAAATCCTGTGGCTGACTTCATATTTTCTCTGAGGAATTATTGGCTGCTACATCGCAACCTCACAACCCATAGCCGCGGTGTAAAACATTTAACTAAATCTACATTCGCGGAAATAAGCTAATATTGCGGGTAACAGACAATTGTTCCGAAGATAAAATATGAACTGCCACAGGGTTCCATTACCGGACAAGGTGGCACAACCAAAATCATGCCACAAACTATCCATACAAAATCCTGTGGCTGACTTCATATTTTCTCTGAGGAATTACTGGCTGCTACACCGCAACCTCACAGCCTTTAACCGCGGCGTAAATGTAAAATAAAAACAAGGAGTGTGTAAAAATGACAGAAAAACACGGCAATCTTTCAATTGACAGCGACAACCTGTTCCCTATTATAAAGAAATGGTTATATTCAGACCACGATATCTTCTATCGTGAGCTCATCTCAAACGGCTGTGATGCCATCACTAAGCTCAAAAAGCTCGACATGATGGGTGAATATTCCCTTCCTGCAGACTACAAGGGCAAGATTCAGGTGCTCGTAAACCCTGACGAAAAAACAATAAAGATTATAGATAATGGTCTTGGTATGACAGCTGATGAGGTTGAGGAATACATAAGCCGTATCGCTTTTTCAGGTGCTACAGACTTCATCGAGAAATACAAGGACAAGTCAAATGATGACCAGATTATCGGTCATTTCGGTCTCGGCTTCTACTCAGCATTCATGGTAGCCGACGAGGTAACAATCGATACTCTCTCTTATAAAGAGGGCTCTACACCTGTACACTGGTCATGTGACGGTGGCACAGAGTACAACATGGAGGATGGCGACATGGATGACGTCGGAACAGAGATTACTCTCTACTTAAACGACGACTGTCTTGAGTTCGCAAATGAGTACCGCGCACGTGAGGTTATCGAGAAGTACTGTTCTTTCATGCCTACTGAGATTTACCTTGCAAAGGAAAATGCTCCTGAGGAGTACGAGACAATAGACAAGGCTGACAAGCGTGACACTGACACTGTCATCGAGGAAATCCATGAGGACGCAAAGTACGAGGAAAAAGAAAATGACAAGGGCGAGAAGGAGCAGGTAGAGGTATCTCCTGCAAAGGATCAGCTCAAAATCGTTAAGCGCCCTGTTCCGCTCAATGATACAACCCCACTCTGGACCAAGAGCCCGAATGAATGTACCGACGAGGAATACAAGGAGTTTTACAGAAAGGTATTCTTAGACTACAAGGAGCCTCTTTTCTGGATTCACCTGAATATGGACTATCCTTTCAACTTAAAGGGTATCCTCTACTTCCCTAAGATCAACACAGAGTACGACTCAATTGAGGGAACTATTAAGCTTTACAACAACCAGGTATTTATCGCAGACAATATCAAAGAGGTCATCCCTGAGTTTTTGATGCTCCTTAAGGGTGTTATCGATTGTCCTGATTTACCGCTTAACGTATCACGTTCTGCTCTCCAGAATGATGGCTTCGTAAAGAAGATTTCTGAGTACATTACCAAGAAAGTAGCTGACAAGCTCATCGGTATGTGCAAGACAGATAAGGAAGCCTATGAGAAATACTGGGATGACATCAGCCCATTCATCAAGTTTGGCTGCTTAAAGGACGAGAAGTTCTGTGACAAGATAAACGACTATATTCTTTTCAAGGATATCAATGACAAGTATCAGACTCTTCCTGAGCTGCTCGCACCTGTTGCGGAGGATGAAAAATCAGATGCGGAAAGTGCCGATGCTTCTGATGATACAAAGAAAGCTGACAATACTGATGCAAATGCCTCTGATCAAAACAAGGAGCCTGAGAAAAATACAGTTTACTATGTCACAGATGTAGTACAGCAGGGTCAGTATATCAAACTGTTCAAGGAGCAGGGCATGAACGCTGTTATCCTTGACCACAATATCGATACCTCATTCATCACACAGCTTGAGCAGAGAAATGACCACTACAAGTTCATGAGAATAGATGCAGACCTCACAGAGTCTCTCAAGGATGAATCCGGTGCAGACCTCACAGAGGCAACCACTACTCTCTCAGAGGTATTCAAGAAGGCTTTGAACAACGACAAGCTCACTGTAAAGGTAGAAAACCTTAAGAACGCAGATGTAGCATCTGTGCTCACACTCTCAGAGCAGGGCAGACGTATGCAGGATATGATGAAGATGTACGCAGCCGGAGGCATGGGTGGAATGGATCCAAGCATGTTTGCCGCTGACCAGACACTCACATTAAATGCCAACAACGAGCTTGTGAAGTACATCTTAGACAATAAGGATTCTGAGCACGTTCCAATGTTTGCTGAGCAGCTTTACGACCTTGCAATGCTTTCTAACCAGCCGCTTTCAGTTGACCAGATGACTAAATTTGTAAAGAGAAGTAATGATATCATGCTTCTTCTCACAAAGTAATCCAACAAGGTAATTTTACTGTTAACATCTCATAAAAAAGCTGTACACTATGCAGGTTTCATAGACCTGCATGTGTACAGCTTTTTATTAATTACCGGCTCTCTTAAACAAAAAGTTCACAAACACAGCCGATACCACCCCAAGCACTGCTCCTGCCAGGACATCCGTTGGAAAATGCATAAAGTTGTACATCCTTGAAAAAGCAATGAGTATCGCCAGCACAAGCGCCGGTATTCCCATTCTCTTATCTATAAGCATCAGTGTTACTGCTGCTGTTATGCCGTTTAACGTGTGTCCCGAAGGAAATGATGAGTCAAACGGTATCTTTACAATAAGACTGACAGTCTCATCTATCTGACATGGTCTCAATCTGTCGACCATATTTTTTATTATCAGATTGCCCACTATAAAGCTCAAAAGCTCTGCCGAAAGCATCTGCATGCCTCCACGGCGGTATTTTTTTGAAATACAAAGCACTACACCTATCACAATCCACAATGCGCCTGCATTTCCGAGGGTGGATAAAAACGCCATTAGCTTGTCTAAAAACGGTGTTCTGATGCTCTGAATTGCATACAGGATGTCAAATTCCCAGTCCATATTATATGCTCCTGTCTATTATTAATTATTATCTGCCTGTTCAATTGTCGGCCTGAAAGTATTTATTGTACACAGTAAAAAATGAGCTTGTTTTCACATCCTTTTCATCCTTTATACTGATTGAATCCCACAGGTCATTGTTTAAACTAAAGCCTGCTTTTTTTACAAAGTGCTCGTAGTCATCATTAAACTGCTCCTGTTGTCTCTTTTGCAGTATAGTGACCTTGTTCTGCTCTGTTTTTTCCCGGTCCAGCTTGGATATACACTTGATGAAATAGTAGCCGTCATCTGTGCTTATCATATCAGATGTCTCTCCATCGCCAAGCTCAAATGCTACAGCCTCAACCTCCTTTGGCAGAGTGCCCTTTGCAGCATACAGCTCTGTCTGGCTGTCCTCACTGCTGCCTGATGCAACTGCTGCAAAATCTTCCTTTGACAAAAGCTTCTGGCTCACAGCGTCTGCGCTCTCCTTACTCTTTACAAAGATTTTCTGTATATGGATAACTCTTGCATCCTCATCACTCACCTCTGTATCAACACCCTTCGATAGAGAATTGTACAGCTTTTGCGCAATCGCATAATGCTCGTATGCGCTCTCAATGTCTGATAAATCAGCCTTTGTGAATTTTTTTTCAGCTTCGTTTAATGAGTCATAGTATTCCTTTGCAGCCTTTGACACACTACTCTTCTCCTTGTCTGTAAGTGTAATCTTCTTCTGCTTTGCAATTGAAACCATGCAGTATATGCGCGTCAGCTCATCAACAGTGACATCCCTGATATACTTTTCCACGTTCGACGCATCATCTGTCTCAAGCAGGTTTACATCATACATAGTGCCATACAGATTTTTGTAATTGGCTAAATATATGAGTGCCTCCTTCTTATCGCACTTCATATTGTCCACGGAAAAAACTGTATGGCTGTTCGTGGTATTTATATCAAGCACTATCTCCTTGCCGCCAATACTGCAGCCGGTGAGAAGTGTCGCTGATGCAAGCAGCATACACATCGTTTTCTTAAAATACTTCATACCTGCTATCCTTCCACAACAAGGAATCTGCCGTCCGCAATGGCAAAGACCTCACTCTGGTCCATAAGCTCATCATCTGACATGCCCGAAATATCTGAGCCTGCCTCATCAAAATAATCTCTTACTTCTTTTATATTCTTACATACCACAGCCATGCAGTCCTCTAAAAATTCCTCTGCAGCCTCCGGAGTATCTGCGACCTCCTCACTAAAAAGCTGTGTCTGTTTCTTTAAAAATGTGTCTAAAACCTCGTCATCGTATTCGTACATATTGCATTCCTCCATGTAAATTATCTCTTTTCTTTGGCTTTATATACAGCTGTTCATACAGCAATTATTTCTGATATATTAATGTATTGTATATTTTTGTACCGCCTGTTAGACATTATATAATAGATTGCTGTGACATGCCACTATTTTTTATATTCACGACAGATAACAATTGTCTGCTGTAAACGGAATGAATATATGAGCCTCTCATCCGCCTGTATGCTTTTCCCATCTGTAGAAAAAATCCTTCCAAGTGCATCAGCATACAGTTTTAACTGTGTGCTGTATCTGTCGATAAGCTCTTTAGCAGCATTTACCCTGTCTGTCTTATAATCAAGCAGCACTATTTTATCATTTTCCAGCCAGAATACATCAATAATTCCCTGAACCAATACTCCCTCATAGTCCATCACAAAAGGCTTCTCTTTATACAAATCGCCTCTCTTATCCGCCTGTGCCATACGCGCTGCCACAACTGATGATATAAACTGCTCTATAAGCTTTGGTCTGGTCAGCCTGTACATGTCATCTGTGATAAGCCCCTTTTTTAGCATTTCATCCATGCTTTTCTTCACAAATGCACTGACTGCCACATGGTCTTTTGTATCTATATCACACAGACTCTTGAAATCCAGACACTCCATGACACGGTGCACTGCAGTTCCGCGCAGCGCTCCCTGATTCACACCTGCTGCATTTTTAGGCTCTTTGCTTTCATTAGAAGCACCGCCTGCCTCATCATCCCTCGCAAAGTCCGGCACATACGTCTCCTTCTCCTCCAAAAGGAACTTAGGACGCTCTGCCTCCCTCTCTGTGCTGTCGTACTTTTCAACCATAGAGTCATGCTTCAGCTCAGATACCGAATATTTGCTTTTTTTAGTTATATCAGAAGCATATGCATACTCAAAATCAAATTCCTCTGCGAGCTCTTTGGCTTTTGTTTCATCCGCTGCACTTATGTGCCCAATAAGCTGCGCTTTTGATATATCGTTTGCCGCCATATCCATCACAGTTCGTGCAGCGAACTCTGTTGCATCAACTGTAGATACCGTATACTTATCCGGGTACGACAGCATGGCAGGTATAATCCAGTCCAGGTAACACCCTGCTCCCTCCCTTTGTCCAAAGCTTATTGGCTGGTTCGCATTTACATTGCCTCTATACTTCTCAAAGGATTTTTGGGCATTTGAAAGTCCCCCTGTCAGGATAATCTTTTCCTTCGCCCTGGTAAGCGCTACATACAGCACACGCAGCTCCTCTCCCAGATTTTCCCTTTTAATGCGGCTTGCTATCTCATTTCTTATCAGTGATGGTCGCTTTGTCCTTGGGCTTTTTGTTTTTTCCACAAGGCCAAGCCCAAGCTTTTCATGTATCACCAGGTCTGATTTTGTGTCCTGCGTGTTAAAGCCCTTGCCAAGCCCGGAAACAAACACTACAGGAAACTCAAGACCCTTGCTCTTATGGATTGTCATAATGCGCACCACATCGTCATTCTCGCCAGCGGTATCGGCCTCTCCATAGTCTATCTCATATTTCTGCTGTATATCTATGTACCTGACAAAGTGAAACAGCCCCTTGTAGCTGGTCTTTTCATAGGCTGCGGCCATCTCAATCAGCATATCTATATTCTGTCTGCGCCGTTTTCCTGCCGGCATGGCCGATGCATACCTGTAAAAGCCTGTCTCATCAAGCATCATGTACAAAAGCTCATGGATTGGCGTATCAGCTACAGCACCTCTTAGTCTCTCAAATACCAAAGCGAAGGCTTTAAGCTTCTCGTCCTCATAGCCATCCTCACCTGCCATGGCGCTAAGTGCAGCCTGTGCAAAGCTTACACCCTTAAAGGCAGACCTAATCTGTGCCAGCTCCTCATCATCCATGCCCACGATAGGCGAAGCAAGCACTGCTGCCATCGGAATATCCTGCAGCGGATTATCGAGTATGCGAAGCATCGACAGAATCACCTGTATCTCATACGATGAAAAGTAGCCTGTATTCGACTCTACATGCGCCGGAATATCACAATCCTTTAATACTGCTGCCACTGTATTGCCCCAGGTTGCAACACTTCTCGAAAGTATCACTATATCCCTGTACTGCACGGCTCTTAGCTGCCCTGTCTTTTTATCGGTCACCATGCCGTTTTCCATCAGACTCCTGATACGGTTTGCAATCAAAAGCGCCTCTATCTGCACCTTATCTCCATCCTCATCCTCTATAATTTCAGACAGTTCCTCATCCTTGTAGTCAACAAGCAAAAGCTCAGGACGCATCGTCTCCTTTGGATAGCTTGCACCGGGATACAGTGCCGCATCGTCATCATACTGCACATTGCCCAAATCAGCTGCCATGATTTTATAGAATATGTCGTTAGTAAAGTCTAACACCTCATTCCTGCTTCTGAAATTTTTATGCAGGTCTATTCTCTGGTGTCCACTGTCATCTGATGTATATGTGTTGTATTTTTCCATAAACACATCATAAAACTCAAGTGAGAGCCTTATCAGCTCTTTAACAAATGGTCTTTGGCGCTCCAGCTGCTCATACATAAGCTCAATTGACATGCCAAAGTATTTCTGCTTTATTCCGTCTACCTTCTTCTTGGCAGCATCGCGCATGCTTTTCACGCGCTCCTTTTTCTTCTCGTCTCCGTCAAATTTCCTGATGACAGCAATTCTGCCAAAGGATATTTTGTTTAAGAACTCCTGCATGCCGACATAGCCTGTCACATCAGCCATTCCATCAAACAATGCTATATCCTCTGAAAGTGTAAGCGCATACTTTTCAAGCCCGGGTGTAGCTGATGCCAGGTCTTTCGCCATTGTAAGCTCCTGAACAGCCTCCTCCAAAAGCACCCTGCTGTAATCCACTATCTCCTTAATGATTTCTGAGTCCTCAAGCTGTTTAGCTGACTTTATATCATAGAGCCTTAGGAGGCTGTTCATCCACTTTCTCGGCCATGATGAGCTGCCCGCCTTATAGTAGATATCCTCCACCATCTGCCTGACGGCAGAGTCATTTCTCCCCTTGCTGTAGGTATCTATAAGGTTGATAAATGCCTCGTTGTCTTCTCTTGCATAATTGTCCTCAAATACCTGTGCCAAAGCATCCTTTAGCATAAGCTTAAGCTCTGCCTGGTCACCGATTCTGAAATCAGGATCCAGATTAAGCTGTGCGAAATTATTCTGCACCACAAACAGACAAAACGAATCGATTGTAGTGATGAGCGCATTGTGAACCAGTGTCGACTGCCTCTGCAGATTCTCATCATCCGGCTTTTGCTCCTTCAAGCTGTCTATCGCACGGCTGACACGCTCCCTCATCTCAGCAGCTGCAGCCTTGGTAAACGTCACCACAAGCATCCTGTCGATATCCACCGGCGGATTATCCACACATATTCTGTTTACTATACGCTCAACGAGTACAGCTGTCTTTCCTGAGCCCGCTGCCGCCGATACAAGTATATCCCTGTCTCTTAAATCTATAACCTTTTTCTGTTCACTGGTCCATTTAACATCCATATTATGTCTCCCGATTATGGCTTTATATTATTATCTCCATAGCATGCTTCATGCTCTGCCGCTGCAATCTGTGTACGCATTTTATCAAGTACATCTTCCTTATTGTCACCGTTAAAGCTTCTTTCGCTAAAGCCCGGTATCCTTGAATCATACCTGCATATGGCCTGAAAAGCGCAATATGCGCAGCTGTCTATTTTCTTGTTCTTGATAGGATTGACGTCAACATTTCCATCGTATATTTCTCTTCCTATCTCGCGAAGCTTCTCTCGCGCAAACCTTGTTATCACATCAAACTCTTCGGCGTTTGCCACCTTTGAGCCTGCAGCCGGTGTCTGATCCTTTTTTAAGGTGACAGGGATTACGTCAGAGCTTTTCTCAAAGTCCCTGTCCATGCCTCTGTATGCCTTTTCGTCCGAGTTGATAAGCCCGTCAGGCTTGAGCTTCTTTAATATCATCTGATTGATTTCTTCCTCAGACAGCTCAGTGCCCGGTGTCACATCCTTTAAATCAATTACAGGATCGTCGATGTGATAGTACAGCATACCGCCCGGCTCCACACTTACCTGCTTTAGCGCCTCTTTCTTTTGTTCCATGACAGCGTCCATGTACACTGCAAGCTGAAGCTGCGTGCCATAGTACAGCTTCACCAGGTCAAAAACTGTATTTCCCGACTTGTAATCCAGTACCTTCACAAAAAGCCTGTCCTCATCCGTATATGTGTCAGTCCTGTCCACGCGTCCCTTTATATCAACCGTCACATCATTTGCCATATCAAGGCTCTCGTAAAAAGAAAACTCAAACCTCTCAGGCACAAAGCTACCTCTTCGTATCTGGGTTGTAAGTGCCCATACTGTCTGCTTAAAGACCGCCTTCATATGTGATATCGAATGTTGGCTTTCCGCTGTATCAAATATGCCAAAGCCTGCATACTCATCAATCACCTCATTTATTGCTTCCATCGCAAGCTCATCCCTTTTTGCATCTGTCACGCTAAACCAGTCAGTACTCTCCCTATCAAGCTTCTTACTGTATCTTTCCAGTGCTTCATGGTATATATTACCCATATCAAGAGATGTAAAGCCGCTCTCCTCACGCTCTGTAAGCCTCAATCCATAATTTAAAAAATGCGCATATGCACATCTGGCAAACTGCTCAAAGCGCGTGATACTGCCCTCCATGTGTCTGCCGTATATGCTTCTTGCCACATTTCGGCTAATCGGATCCTTTGAATAATGCTCAAACCTTGCATTGATGAGCCGCTCCACGGAATTTTTTTGAGCAAATTCTTTATCGTCTACTTCATTACCGTCCCCTGCATCACTGACTGATGCGTCATAGAGCATCACCGCTGCTGCAATCTCGCACCATCTGTCATCCACCTCATTTGACAGCAGATAATCCAGAGCACTCTGCCTGCTTGATATATCCAAAAGCTGTTCTACATCCTCTGTCTCAGTCACGACAAGCTCCGGAAACATCCCCTTTAATATACCTATGAGGTACGATGGCTGGGCAGCCTTTTTTTCACTGTCAAGCCTCGTATAGCTGATATAAAGTTCCCTGGATGGCTTTGTCATGTTCAGATACAGATAAAACCTCTGTATAAATGCCTGCTCTCTTGCCCCGGGCGCAAGCTCTATATCCAGCTCCTTAGTCCTGCATCCAGTATCTGTGTAAATTCCTCTGCATCCATGCATTCATCACCCAGCACCGCCACATATTTTTCAAAGAGCTGCATGACTATTTTGTATATCTGTCCGTATTCCTTTGATGCGGTCTGGTCCCCTGCATCAAGCAGTGCCTGCTCCTTTTTTGCAAGCTTATCAGGTATATCAAGCAAAACTATCAGCTTATATATAGCGAGCACATAGTCCTTTACCGTTGACTTTTTATCGGAAAACACCTGATATACCGGCTTTAGCAGTTCCATTATATACTCCCTGCTTTGGTTTAAAAGCTCAAGGTCATAGCCTGCCTTATGCTTTGGCAGCCTGACCCACTTTTTGTCCCATGCGCTTTTACCTCTTACTCCACAGGCGAGCACGTAGTTTTCAAGTACATCTATTTCACTGTCCAATAGCTCACTAAAGCCGCACCGCAAAAATCTGAACACCGCATCTGCCGAGAAATTTTGTGCCGCAATATCGGGTATTGACCTGATAAACTCAATAAACGGATGGAAAAGTATCTCCTGTGTGGCATCGATAAAATAAGGAATATTGTATTTGTCAAATATTTCACGCACATAACCTGCATATATATTCACATCTCCTGTGACTATAGCAATATCGCGGTAACGCAGGTTTTCGTTCCTTACAAGCTCATTAATTCTTCTGGCTATCTTTGTCAGCTCCTGCTTCGGGTCACGTAGACAGTCTATATGAATGTGCTTTGGTACTTTTTCAAAGGAGCATCTTCGTTTTCTGAAAAGCTGCTGTTCCATAAAGCTTAGCTCTTCGTTTTCTGCAAGCCTGTAGTTTTTATCAAGGATAATAGGTTCCTCGACTTCTATGCCATAAAACGCTGCCATTTCGGTGAGTGATTTCACTGTCCTTTTTGGCATGTCAAACAGCTCCTGCATGCCTCTGCTCTTAAAGATATCCTCACGACAGTCTATTGTGAGCGTTACATATATTTTCTTTGAAATGACAAAGAGCTTTTTGATGAGCTGGTTCTGTATAGGTGTAAATCCAGTAAATTCATCAAATGCAATGACTGAATTTCTAAGAATGGCAGACTCCTCCGCCACATTGCTAAGCACATTAAGTATTTCCTCTGCAGTAATATATTTGTCCTGCATAAACTTCTCAAATGCTTCGTAGAGCACGAGCACATCCTTGAGCTTATCTGAGAGTGTATCCGATAGCCTGCCTGAGGCAATATATCTTCCGAGCTCCTCAGGTGATATATTGTACTGCACAAGCTCCGAAAGAAGTGACTTCACCTCGCTTATATAGCCGATGCGGTTTAAGTTTCTGCCTATTACGCCAAGCTTATCCGCCTCCTGTGCCGCAAGCTTTCTGAGTACAAGGTTCTTACCTGTCTCCTCAAGCACCGTGAGATTTGTGATCCCAAGCTCATCAAACACTCTGTAGGCTAAGCGCTTAAAGCTTAGCACATCTATATTCATGATAGCTTTATTCTCCGACAAATCTACAAGCTGTCTCTGCGTCTGCATTGTAAACTGCTCAGGCACTATTACAAGATAATTGTCCCTTGGGTTTGCCTTTGCCTCTTTCACTATCCTGTTAAAGAGATATTTTGTTTTTCCGTTTCCTGAATTACCTGTGATAAACTGTAATGACATAAAAAAGACTCCATGATTAACTACTGTGTAAAATGTATACTGTAATTATATCATGAAGTCCTCTATTATTGAATTACTTATTGTGCTTAAATTCAGCTTAATAACCGCTATACCTTGTGATTAGTGATGGAAAAGTCTGATTCCTGTAAAGCTCATTACCATACCGTACTTATTACATGTATCAATAACATGGTCATCTCTCACAGATCCACCCGGCTGTGCTACATACTTCACGCCACTCTTGTGAGCACGCTCAATGTTGTCACCAAATGGGAAGAATGCATCAGAGCCAAGTGCTACATCTGTATTCTTGTCAAGCCATGCTCTCTTCTCCTCTGCTGTAAATACGTCCGGCTTTACCTTGAAGAACTTCTGCCACTCGCCCTCTGCAAGCACATCCATATAATCCTCACCGATATAAAGGTCAATAGTATTGTCGCGGTCTGCACGTCTGATACCATCCACGAACTGAAGTCCAAGCACCTGTGGAGACTGACGAAGCCACCAGTTGTCTGCCTTTGAGCCTGCAAGTCTGGTACAGTGGATACGAGACTGCTGGCCTGCTCCGATACCGATTGCCTGACCGCCCTTTACATAGCATACAGAGTTGGACTGTGTATACTTTAAAGTAATCATAGATATTGCCAGATCGATCTTAGCCTGCTCTGTGAGCTCCTTGTTCTCTGTCACAATATTTGAGAAGAAATCATCATCAATATGAAGCTCGTTTCTGCCCTGCTCAAATGTGATGCCAAATACATCCTTTCTCTCGATAGGTGCCGGCTCATATGACGGGTCAATCTCGATAACACAGTAATTGCCGTTTTTCTTAGCCTTTAAAATCTCAAGAGCCTCGTCTGTGTAGCCCGGAGCAATAACACCGTCTGATACCTCTCTCTTGATTACAAGTGCAGTGCTCTTGTCACATACATCTGAAAGTGAAATAAAATCACCAAATGATGACATTCTGTCAGCTCCTCTTGCTCTGATGTATGCATTTGCAAGCGGTGTAAACTCAATATCCATATCATCAACCCAGTAAATCTTTTTCTCCACATCTGAAAGTGGCTGTCCTACTGCTGCACCTGCAGGTGAAACATGCTTGAAGGATGTTGCGGCCGGAAGACCTGTTGCCTTCTTAAGCTCTCTTACAAGCTGCCATCCGTTAAAGGCATCAAGGAAGTTGATATATCCGGCTCTGCCGTTAAGCACTTTTATAGGAAGCTCTCCCTCCTTCATAAATATTCTGGCTGGTTTCTGATTTGGATTACATCCGTATTTTAATTCGTATTCCTGCATTTTTCTGTTCTCCTGTTTTTATCTGCTTATCTTGTATATTTGACCGTTTATATAGTGTTTTATTTGTTTTTATTTACGATTCTGCTCTCATACTCGCCTGTTGCGATATCAATATATCTGACAAAAAGTGATACCTTATTGTCTTCGTTTAAGTTCTCCCATACCATATTGGTAAACTCATCGATATCTCCCTCGATGTCTACCCATGTAGGCTCACCCTCAAAGCTTGGCAGTGGATTGCCATCGCCCATATATGTATGGATGAAATGTCCCTCTCCTGCAACCGGTGCTGAGTATGCAAATGTGTATCTGTTGCATGCATCAGGATTACCGTTATTGCTCTTTAAGATTGACATAGCGTAATTGAACTCGCCATTGTCAATATGCATGATTCCTGAAATTCTTGGTGTATAGTTAGGAGCGTCAGGCTCAAACTCTCTTGTCCTTAATGCCTGCTCAAATGTCTGCTGCTTGTCCATCAGCTCATAGATAGTATCTGTCTGGTCACCATTTGTGACAATTGTCTTGTTGCCAAGCACTCTTACAGGTGCGTAAATGATAAGACTTGGATCCTCAAGCTTTGAAGGGTCAAATGCCTGTGTTCTGATGCCCTCGCCATCCTCTACAAATACTCTGTTGCGACTGTTTTCGCTTCTGCCCATGATAAAGTATGCTGTTACAGCCTTCTTACCATCCTTTGTGCGGCCGATTACGATACCTCTGCCAGGGTATGTTGTGCTTGATAATTCCTTTGCTAATGATACTCTTTCCATGTCATCCTCCATGTTTTCTGATAATGTGGTCTGCATCCCCAAATTACTCGGGCCTGCCGGAATAAAAAAGACCGTCCGAACACACATAATAATATAAAGCTCTGCAGGAAACTTATATAAATGTGCGCCCAGACGGTCGGCAATCAACTGTTATACTCCATGTGGTTATCCACTTCCGTCAGTCATATAACTGTCTTTATTTAAGCATGTATTTTTGTCATTGTCAAGTACCACTTTAAAATAAGCATGTACTTATAAGTTATTCTTATAAGTACATGCTTGTAAACAATGCCATTATTTACTAATTTTTAAAGCTGTGAATAGGTGCCGGGATTCTTCCTCCGCGGTTTACAAATGCATCACAAGAGAATCTGTTTACCGGCATAACCGGTGCACTTCCAAGGAGTCCTCCGATTTCTACCACATCACCTACATCCTTTCCGATTGCAGGAAGCAGTCTGCAGGCTGTTGTCTTTTGGTTTATCATGCCGATAGCCATCTCGTCTGCGATAATTCCTGAAATTGTGGTGGCCTTTGTATCGCCCGGGATTGCAATCATGTCAAGTCCCACTGAGCACACACAGGTCATAGCCTCAAGCTTTTCGAGAGTGAGTGCACCATCGTTTACGGCATCTATCATTCCCTGATCCTCTGATACAGGAATAAAGGCACCTGAGAGTCCGCCAACATATGAGGATGCCATGATACCGCCCTTTTTCACCTGATCGTTTAAGAGTGCAAGTGCTGCTGTTGTTCCCGGAGCTCCGGCTCTCTCTAAGCCTATCTCGCAGAGAATATCTGCTACAGAGTCTCCGATAGCCGGTGTAGGTGCAAGTGAAAGGTCTATGATTCCAAATGGTACTCCAAGCTTCTTTGAAGCCTCCTTTGCCACAAGCTGTCCTACTCGAGTAACCTTGAAGGCTGTCTTCTTGATTGTCTCACAGAGCACCTCAAAATTCTCGCCTCTTACCTTTTCAAGAGCAGTCTTTACAACTCCCGGTCCGCTGACACCTACATTGATGATGGCATCTGCCTCTGTCACACCATGGAATGCTCCTGCCATAAACGGATTGTCATCAGGAGCGTTGCAGAATACTACAAACTTGGCACAGCCTGATACAGGAAGGTGCTTTGTCACCTCTGCTGTCTCCTTTATCATCTCGCCAATCAGCTTTACTGCATCCATGTTGATTCCGGTTTTTGTAGAACCAACATTTACAGAGCTGCATACCAGGTCTGTCTCAAGCATTGCCTGAGGGATGGATTTGATCAAAAGCTCATCCGCCTTTGTCATGCCCTTTGACACAAGTGCTGAGTATCCACCGATGAAGTTGACACCTACCTCTTTGGCTGCTCTGTCAAGTGTCTTTGCTATGGTAACAAAATCCTCTGAGCTCTTGCAGGCCGCACCGCCGACAAGGGCGATAGGTGTAACTGAAATACGTTTGTTTACGATAGGGATACAGTAGTTGTTCTCTATCTCTTTTCCTGTTGATACAAGATTCTTTGCAAGTGTTGTAATCTTGTTGTAGATATTCTCATTTACCTTTGCAAGGTCTGAGTCTATACAGTCGAGCAGGCTGATACCGAGTGTGATTGTACGCACGTCAAGATTTTCCTTCTCCACCATGTCATTGGTCTCAATTACTTCACCAATATTTATCATTTTGCTGTTCTCCTTTAACTGTGTATGACATTTATATGCTAAACTAGATTCGATGCATCATCTCAAAGATTTCTTCCTTCTGACACTTTATTGTTACACCAATTTCTTCTCCAAGTGCATCAAGCTGGTCAGAAATCTCTGCAAATGAAGCTGTAGCATTTGCCATATCCACAATCATCATCATGTTGAAATAGCCTGAAACGATAGTCTGTGAGATATCAAGCACGTTTACACTGCCCTCTGACAGATATGTACATACCTTTGCGATGATTCCTACTGTGTCTTTTCCGACAACTGTGATGATTACTTTGTTCTTTGTGTTATCCATAACAACTTATTCTCCTGTTCTCTTATTCTACGGCTATGCGGTCTGATGCCCTGTCTCTCTTAGCCACATACATAGGGAAATCACTTGCCTTATATGGATTGTCTCCCATTGTGACCTCAAGCCTGACGGCTTCATACGCCAGCTTTTCGTAGTTGTTTTCTTTACTAAGGTGTCCCAGTATTACTGAGCCAAATTTATCATGAAGAAGCTCACATAACAACTGCCCGCTTCTCTCATTCGACAAATGTCCGCTGTCACCCATGATCCTGCGCTTGAGCGGATAAGGATACGCCCCTGTCTGGAGCATATTTATATCATGATTGGCTTCAAGCAGCAGCCCATCCAGGTCCTGAAGCTTTGAAACCAGTGCATCATCATACGTGCCAAGGTCTGTCACGACCGCCATCGCATGATTTTCGTTTTTAAATCTGTACGCGACAGGATCAGCCGCATCGTGTGATATGTGAAGCGGCTCAAACTCTATATCGCCTATTGTAAAATCGACGCCTGCCTCAACAGGATGAAACAGCTCATCATCTATATTTCCAACGGATTTGGTACATTTTATGGCCCCGATTGTGGCCTTTGTTGCATAAATCGGAATATGATAGCGTCTTGCCATGACACCAAGCCCTGCAATATGGTCTATATGCTCATGTGTCACGAGAATCCCCTGCATATCTGTGGCCGTCATATCAAATTCATTCAGTCCGTTTTCTATTTTCTTACCGCTGATGCCCGCGTCTATGAGCACATGACAATCATCCGTACCCACACATATACAGTTTCCACTGCTGCCGCTGGCAATGCTGCATAATTCTAACATGTTAATTCTCTTTCCAGTATAATTCTATTTTGTCTCCCTCATGAAGCTCCTCGGAAAACTGGGCATCTCTGCCATTTATTACAGTGGCTATTGCCCTGCCCTTTCCTGCCTGTAAATCAAATGAGATATGGGTAAATATATCGACAAATATATATGTATCCTTGCCGGACAGCTCTACAGGCTCACCGTTTACAATTACTGTAATTGTATTTTCTGATGAGTCTTCTTCCTGTATATCTTCCTGTATATCATTTTTTGGCAATTCATTTTTCGGCAGTTCGTTTTCCGGCACAGCAGATGCTTCAGCTTCTTTAGCAAAATCATCATGCAGCTCATCGAGCACCTGATTCATCATCTGCTCTGATGTTCTGGCCACTGTGTTGTCTGACTCTGTGCTGTTTGCATCCTGCTCAGCTAAGACCGAAGCCTCATCTGTATCAGACTCTTGTGTGTCATTATAAGTGTTATTGTCGATTCTTGCAACACCATATTCATCTGTTTTCCACTCAACAGAGAAATTTTCGTATACAAGAGTGTCGAGACCTGCCTCTTCATTGTTTACAAATATCATCTGGTCTGTGTCAATAACGAGGTCCATAAACTGCGCAATCTGGCGCACTGTATAGTAATTTCTTGTCTCAATCACATCGTTTTCCCTGATGCTGTAATCCTCCGGCTCGAGCTCTCCGTTTACCTGGACAAACCTAGGACATGAAACCCTTCTGCCGTTTATGATAAAAGTAATGACAGAATGATTGTACTCATCAAGCTGCGATATCTTATACACTGCTGCCTCTCCTGCTGTGGACGGCTCGATGACTATCTCACTGTTTGGCTCAAGCGGTGTGTTGATGCTTGCTGGCTTTCCGTTCATGGTCACTACTGCGCCATCTCCGGCCTCGCCTCTTACAAGCCTTGCCACACCGTTTACCGTAAAGTTTATCGGGGTGCCGCGCTTTGGAAACAGCTCATCGTTTGGAAATCCCGCCTGAAGCGCCGCATCAACTATTGTAAGCCTGTTATTGTCATAGAGCTTTATTCTCTCACCGTTGAATCTGACCATGATAAAATTATCCGCAAGCTTTTCCGTGAAGCCGTGTATCTTGCCTCCGCCTCCGACTACAAAGCAGGCACTCACTGTTTTGTCACCGTTTAGCTCTCTGATTTTAGTCGATACCTCTTGTGCAATATTATCAACAACAGGTGCTGTCACATCCCAGACATCCTGTGCAGGAATTGTGTGCTCGATGCTCATGATATCCTTGTATGTAACCGTATCACTTGTCGTAGACTGAAGCTTGATGCTCTCCGCCATATTAAAATCCACGAGGAAATGCTGCACAATAACTTCTGTCAGCTCATCTCCTGCATGCGGTATCATGCCATAGGCTATGATACTTCCGTCTCTTGTGATTGAGATATCACTCGTTCCGGCTCCCACATCGACAAGTGCGATATTAAGCATACGATAGTTCTCCGGAATTGCCACATTGATAGCGGCGATAGGCTCCAATGTCATATTGGCTACACTAAGCCCGGCCTGTCCCACTGCCGCATACAGTCCGTCTACCACATCCTCCGGCAGAAATGTAACTATGATATCCTCGCCTATTTTGTTTGCCTTATGACCCTCAAGGCTGATAAACACCTCATCATTCAAAAAGAATTTGACTGTAGAATATCCCACACAGTAAAACTTATAGCTTGTATCGTTAACCTCCTTGAGTGCCTCCTGTGCTTTTTCTATGCCAAGCAGGTCAAGCGTATGGACATCCTCGCCGGTCACCACAGACTCCTGCGCATACTCATACTCCACATGCGTCGTGACAGTCTTTAATACTCGTCCTGCGGCTGCTATACACACCTCTTCAAGTGGCTGTCCTGTCTGTTTTTCAAGCTCGTCCTTTACTTCCTTAATGGTTTTTGCCACCCTGCCTATATCATGTATCTGACCGTCAAGCATCGCTCTGGTCTCATGCTCCCTGACATACTGTGCTGTAACCACAAATTCCTTGTCATCAGTCTGATAGCCGACAGTTCCTACAACATTTCTTGTACCAATATCCAAACCGAATACATTATTCATTTCCACTACTCCTTGTATTTGCTAAGCGCTTTATTTATTGAAGCTATCGTGTTTTCGATATCTCCATCATTATCGATAACCTCCTTGCAGTGCCTTCTGTACTCAGCTTCTTTAAGCTGGCTTGCAAAGATACTATCTATCTTCTCATCTGAATAGCCTCTTGATGACTTAAGTCTTTTTCTTCTGACTTCTTCACTTGCATAAATATACCACAGCTCGTCGCAGATTTCACCATATCCCTCCTCTATAAGGAGTGCTGCTTCAAGCACAAGCATAAAAAGACCTTCTTTTTTTGCCTCTTTAACTGCATTAAGCACATATTCCTTTACTGCAGGATGCACTACTTCATTTAGAAGCTCTCTTTTTTTATCATTCGAAAAAATCACTCCGGCAAGTGCCGGTCTGTCAAAATGCCCGTCCTCAAGCCATATCGGTTCCTCTGCAAACAATTCCTTTAATCTGTTGTAGCAGTCGCTTCCCGGCTCCATCAGCTCATGTGCTATCTCATCGGAGAGCATGACCCTTACGCCATCAAGTTCCCTAAGATAGCTAAGCACTGCCGATTTTCCGGCACCTACACCACCTGTTATTCCTATAAAAATCATACTGTTTCCTTTTCTGTCATCAATGCGCATCATACCAGTCATAGCCACACTCGGTGCCCACCTCCATGGATACCTTCATGTCCACCGCACCACGCATCTCTTTCTCCAGAAGCTTAATCACTTTATCCTTCTCAACTTCCTTTGTCTCAATTAAAAGCTCATCATGCACCTGAAGGATAAGTCTTGACTTTAAGCCCTCGTCAAGAAGCCTGTCATGCACACGTATCATGGCAATCTTTATGATATCGGCTGCTGTACCCTGAATAGGTGAGTTCATCGCAACTCTCTCTCCAAACTGTCTTTGCATGAAATTGCTCGAGTTCAGCTCGGGAATCGGTCTGATACGCCCAAACATGGTCTTTGTATAGCCATTTTTCTTGGCATCCAAAACCGTCTGATCCAAAAACTCCTTAATCTTTGGATATTTGACAAAATAGCTGTCTATATAGCCCTGTGCCTCTTTCCTTGAAATCCCCAGGTCGTTAGACAGACCAAACGCGCTGATACCATAAACGATGCCAAAATTTACCGCCTTGGCATTTCGTCTTTGAAGGTCTGTGACCTCATCAAACGGTGTGTCAAACACAAGGGATGCTGTACTTCTGTGGATATCCTGACCATTCTTAAAGGCCTCTATCATCCTTTCATCCCCTGAAAGCGCTGCCAGCACCCGAAGCTCGATCTGCGAGTAGTCTGAATCAACAAACAAATCTCCATCCTCAGGCAGAAATACCTTTCTGATAAGCTTGCCCAGCTCAATCCTTATCGGGATATTCTGCAGATTAGGCTCTGTGCTTGAAAGACGGCCTGTCGCAGTGATTGTCTGATTTAAGGTAGTATGGATTTTGCCATCGGATGCAATATATCCCGAAAGTCCGTCAGCATATGTGCTCTTTAGCTTTGTGAGCTGTCTGTATTCCAGAATATCTGCAACAATCGGATACTCCGGCGCCAGCTTTTCAAGCACATCTGCCGCAGTCGAATAACCGGTCTTTGTCTTCTTTTCATTTGGCAGTCCAAGCTTTTCAAAGAGAATGACCCCAAGCTGCTTTGGCGAATTTATATTAAACTCTTCACCTGCTGCCTCATATATTTTCTTTTCAAGCTCAGTTATCGAAACAGCAAGCTTGTCTCCATACTCCTTAAGCTTTATTCCATCAGCCCTTATACCCTCGTTTTCCATATCATACAGCACGAAAACGAGCGGGAGCTCGATATCTTTATAAAGCGTGAGCATATCCATTTCCTTTAGCTTCTGCAAAAGAACCGGCTTTGATTTCCAGGCAGTATACACCTCGTAGCAGGCACAGTCCACTGCCTTTTTCTCATCCTCCTTCATCATCCGGGTGAAATCAAGCTTTCCCAGATAATCCTTTTTAGATGAGAGCATAAGCCCCAGATAGTCCTTTGCAACCGCATCATAGGGATACTCCCCGACAAGAGGATTGATAAGGTATGCAGCCACCATCATGTCAAAATATCTGCCTCTGTCATCTGCCTTTATCTCTTTGCTCTTAAATCTGTGCAGATTGGTCTTTAAATCCGGTGATATCCATGACTTTACTTCCAGGGTATTTAGTTTTTCATCGAGGAAGCTGCTTGAAATCTCATCACCTGTACAGATAAAATAAATGTCCTCCTCTGAAAAACAAATCGAAACAGCAAGATAATCGTTCGAAGCCGGCTCCGAAAACAGACTTAGCTGTCCATCACTTTCGCTGTTTCCCAAAGACTCTCCCGGTACTACCGCAAAAGCGACCTCCTTGTCCTTTGCCTTCTCAAACACACTCTCTGCAGTCTTCAAGTCCCTTACTACCACAAAATGCTCTTCGGCATTGTTTTTAGGAGCCTCCACGTTAAACCGCGACAGCATGTTTTTGAATTCGTATCTTTTGCACAGTAAAAAGGCTTCCTTACCATGACATGGTCAGTCGCAAGCTGCAAAAGGTCTCTGTCTCCGGAAATGATGGCAACATCCATACCGGCCTTTTCTGCCCTGACAGATAAAGTTCCAAGTATATCGTCGGCCTCATAGCCTTCCTTTTCCACGATTTTAATGCCCATAGCAGTAAGCATTTCCTTTATCATAGGCACCTGCTGCCTGAGTTCCTCGTCCATAGGCTTTCTCGTGCCCTTGTACGCATCAAACATTCTGTGGCGAAACGTCGGCGCATGCACATCAAATGCCACCGTCAGATAGTCAGGCTTTTCCTCGTCAAGAATCTTGAACATGATATTCAAAAATCCATAGACTGCATTTGTGTGAAGCCCCTCTGAATTGGTCAGATCAGGAAGTCCGTGATATGCCCTGTTTAAAATACTGTGTCCGTCTATAAGTACAAGCTTTTCACTCATTTTATACTTTCCTTATTACTTAATATTGTTGTAATCGCTGCCGGTCACACTGCAGTGCAGGCAGTAACGTTAAATAGCTCTTGTATATTTCTTAAGCCACTGGGCCTCCTCATCATTCAAAAATGGTGAAACAAGCTCATAAACTCTCGCATGATAAGCATTCAGGTATCCTTTTTCCCTGTCTGTCATCTGATTTGGATCAATCGCATCGAGATCTATCGGTACATAGGTCAGATTCTCAAAATACATGAACTGGCCGTACTCATTTTTCTCGCCCTTCCGGCAGATAAGCTCATTCTCTGTACGAATACCGAATTTGCCCTCTAAATAGATGCCCGGCTCATCTGTAGTGACCATGCCCTCTTCTATCACACGCTCTGCAGTTCTGCCCGGGTACTGCTTCCAGTGAAAGCTGTTTGGTCCCTCATGAACATTGAGCACATAGCCCACACCGTGTCCGGTACCGTGATTGTAGTCCATGCCGATCTCCCACAAAGGCTCTCTTGCCAGAATATCAAAGTTTAGTCCCGAGCAGCCCTCCTTAAACCTTGCATTTGCCAGGTTCATATTTGAGCGGCAAACTCTCGTAAACATATCCTTCATCTCGTCAGTCACAGGGCCTAGTGCAAAGGTCCTCGTGATATCTGTGGTTCCCTCCAGATAATGTCCTCCTGAATCAACCAAAAGAAGACTCTCAGGCTTAAGCTGCCTGTCAGACTCCTCTGTTGCAGAATAATGCACAATAGCACCATGATCAGCATATCCGCATATTGTGGCAAAACTCAAATCAAGAAAGCCCTCCTGCTCAGCTCTAAGCGATGCAAGATAATCTGAAGCCGAAATCTCTGTCATAGGTATCTTACCTATATTTGTCTTAAGCCAGTACATGAACTTGCACATCGCAACTGCATCCTTCAAATGCGCCTTGCGCAGATTTTCAAGCTGTACTTCATTCTTTACGGCCTTCATGACAACTGTAGGATCCTCCGCATCAATCACCTTAACACCATCCGGCAGGCTGTCGCAGATGCGGTAATTTACAATCGATGTATTTAGAAGCACTGTCTCTTTTTCATCAATATGCTTCACATATTCATAAAAATCATCGTAAGGTCTTGTCTGTATACCATTCTTATCGAGGTATGCCTTAAGAGTCTCTGTCACAACCTCTTCCTGCAAAAACCATATGCAGCTGTCCTGTGACAGTGCCAGATATGAAAGCACTACAGGCACATAGCTTATGTCGCCTCCCCTGACATTTAAAAGCCAGGCGATATCGTAAAGTGATGACATCAGATGAAGGGTTGCACCCTTTTGTGCCATCTGCTCTCTGACTCTTTTAAGCTTTGAGCTTATATCCTCACCGGTGTATTTATTGTCAAAAATCATGACAGGTGCCTTTGACATAGGTGGTCTGTCAGTCCATATGAGGTCAATCAGATCCTCATTTACGTACATGCTGCCGTGCTTTTCTTTTGCGATTTCAGAAAGCCTTTTGCCCCATGCGGCATTTACCACTCTGCCGTCAAAACCTATTACACCGCCATCCGAAAGAGTATCCTTTATATACTCATCAACTGTCGGTACGCCCTCCTCGCCAATCTTAAAGAGCTTTACAGAGGTATCCTTAAGCTGCGCAGCCGCCTGCACAAAATACCTGCCGTCTGTCCATAGTCCGGCCTCATCCATAGTGATGACTGCGGTACCTGCTGAGCCCGTGAACCCTGTAATATATTTGCGTGCCTTAAAATGCTCTCCTACATACTCTGACTCATGAAAATCAGCAGTAGGTACCACATACAGCGAGATGCCCCTCTTTGCCATCTCGCTTCTCAATGCTTTTAATCTATCCTGTATCATTTTATTATGCCTCTTTAAATTCAAAAAATTTTGTATCTAATTCCGGATACATTCTCTTTAATGAGATTGGTTTGCCGGATTTGTTCAAAAAGCAATGGCTGCTTTTTGCAGTGGTGCGAAGCTCGCCTGTCTCTTTGTCCTTCATGACATACTCAAGCTCCATCTTGATTCCGTTATACTTAAGCAGCTTTGTGTAGATGACGACCGTATCATCGAAATGTACCATACTGTGATACTCTACCGATATCGACAGCACCGGACTTATGATTTCCATATCCTCCATCTGCCTGTAGTTGAGTCCTATCTGATCCATCAAATCAAGTCTTGCTTCTTCCATCCACTTGACATAGTTTGAATGGTGGATTATACCCATCTGATCTGTTTCATAATATTTTGCGTGGTGCTCGTAAGGACGGATTCTAAGTTCACCTTGTGAGCCGGCAATCTGTAACTCATTGTTTGCCATAAAAACTTCCTCCATTCATATTTTGGTCTTATTTCTATTATGCCACATTGGACAGCTAAATTCAACGACTTGACCGTAAAATATAAACCGGCTGCTACCTGCGTATCATACTGTAGCAGTCTCTGCATATATTGCGTGAATTTCCAATCGGAAGTATTCTGCCGCAATACCGGCATCTGATAATATACTCATCCTTGCTCTTTGATAGAAGCTGCATAATCTTTGCCTGTGTTTTGTCGCGCTCGTTTTCAAGCCAGTCCTCCTCCACAATTTTGCCCATGCGGACTGAAAACTGATAGTACAAATCAAGCTTTTTGTAATAGGATTCGTATTTCATGAGCCCCTGATACTTTGAATGCTTATCAGGCTTGTCGAGAGAGATATCAGATGTATACGACATGCAGTAGCGCAGCCATTGTCTGACAAGCTCCCTGTCCTTTATATCTATAGGACATGTAATCATCTTATAAAGCAGATATTTGTTATCAAAATCTGCGATAAAGTATCGCTCCTTATACGCATATCCATACAAAAACAATATCTCATCGACATTGATTTTCCTAAACGGTGCTGATGGCTTTGCCTCATGCCAGAGCTTAATTATCGCATCAAGCGGCGCATCCATTGTAAGCCTCCAGAAATACAATTCTTCTGACCGGCAGATTGAGTCCCATTCCTATCGCATCTGTTGACACGACAACCTGTGTCTTTTTCTCATTAAAAAGCGTCATCTGCCTGCGCCTTATTTCCGGTGGCAGACTTCCGTATATGACACTTGGCTTTATGCCGTTTTCCTCCAGACGCCCTGCTATATTGAGTACCGACTTCTTTGAAAAGACGATAAAGGCATCGCCCTCTCTTACATCCTGTGGAAATGAAAAAGGCTTATCCTCCAGCTTTAGCGCAGTCTTTCTCTCATACTCCCTTATCTCATACTCGTCGTGGCACAGATTAATCAGATGGACGACAACATCCTTTGCCACCGGGCTCATGCATATATGAATCTCTCCTGCAAGTGTACCAAGAATTGCCCTGGTCCATGAATGTCCCCTGTCATCATCTGCAACCATCTGTGCCTCATCAATCACTGCGATATCATATTCCTTGTCACAGTCAAGCATCTCCACTGTCGATGCTGTAATTCTGCTGTCTGATACCTCAAGACACTCCTGGCCTGTAAGCATGGTGCATGGTATGCCTGCATCATTCATCTTCTCATATACCTCAAGTGCCAGAAGGCGAAGCGGTCCCAGATAAACTCCGTTTTGCGCCAGCTTAAGCCTCTCAAGCGCCTGATATGTCTTACCGCTGTTAGTCGGGCCTATATGGAGTATGAAGTGCCTTTTCATGCTCTGTGCTTTTGGAAACTCAAGCTCCGGCCGTGCCGGAACCAGCGTGACAATCTCTCTTCTAAGCTCCTTGCTGCGGTACTCATTGTAAAGCGCCTTCATGCTCCTTGTACATATCGCACCTATATACTCCTTGCGCAAAAGCTTTAGAAAATCCTCTGTGAGATACTCTGCCTCATTCTCATCAAACTGCTCCATATCCACCCTGACGAGCTGCGGAAGGATTTCTCTATTTAAAATCTGCCTTGCATTCTTATTGTTGGAATAGTAGGTAATCAATGCAAGCCTTTTTATTTCCTGATGTAGCTTGTCAAGTGCTACAGTCTCATTTTTTGAAAATCGCGCATATTTAATTGATTTTGCTTTACTATTGAGCCTGTGAATATAGTGTGCCAGCTTTACAGGCTTACCTGTACTTCTCTTCGCATTCTCCCTGTACTGGTCAACATAAAACTGTACCAGTATCTCTTCAAACGATTTTTCCATATATGTGTGTTATCCTCTTTATTTGTATACACCGTTAAGAGTCACCTCAAACGTAACATCCTTTCCGGCTAGTTCTGTATTTGCCTTATAATCATCCGGGAACTTCAGGTTTAAATCAAAGGTTTCTCCCACCTTGTGACCTACCACTCCGTCCTCAAAGCCATCTATATAGCTGCCTGAGCCAAGCACCAGGTCTGTGCCCTGTCCATCAGTGCTTCCACCCTCGAATTTTTCACCGTCCATATATCCGGTGTAGTCAATATTTACCTTATCTCCGTTTTCCGCAACCGTATCAGTCTCTGTATTCAGTGTTGCTGCCTCGGTCTGTGAATCACTGCTTTGTGTCTCGGATGCCTGAGATTCTGTGGTCTGTGATGCAGCTTCTGTACCGTCAGTGCCCTTTGACGATGAACCGCCCGATGTCGCAACTGCCCAGATGAGTACTATGACTATCACAACGACTGCCACTACCGGCACCCAGAATT
>PPYF01027251.1_pt1 | contig 27152 bp, 23 predicted proteins | sample 1559871 | NCBI WGS metagenome assembly PPYF01 (sample SAMN08240021, study PRJNA423297) | Human gut metagenome, whole genome shotgun sequencing project. | reverse complement strand
AGATGATGGCGCTATTAACGTATCGGTTATCCAGGACTTGCTCACTATTGTGTCGCAGTCAGCTCCTACCATTACGCAGTGCGCAGCCGAGCTCGATGCTGCCCCTGAGCCCACTATCGAGCAACTCAAAAGCCCCATCGAAAAGGTAAAGACTGCCATGTCAACCTTGGCTCCTATAGCTGATTCCGCAACGGAGCTTAAAGACACACTTCCTGCAATCCTGGGCGCCAACGGAAAGCGCAATTACCTCGTAATTGCATGTACGAGTTCTGAAATGCGCTCATCAGTCGGATTTGCTGGCTCCTATGGTCTCGTAACAGTGGATAACGGCAAAATCAGCATTGGTGATTTTATGGGTTCCGCTCAAAACCCACGCCTCGAAACTTCCGTCCCTGCGGCAACCGATGAAGACATCAGATTATTCCGCTGGGAATCCACGGTTGACGCTCGCGATACCACGCAAATCATCGATTTTGCTCGCGTCGGTGAGATTGAGTCTCAAATCTGGCAAGCAAATGGCTTTGGCAAAGTCGACGGCGTTATCGCTCTTGACACCGTTGTCCTCCAGCGCGTACTCGGTCTCACCGGAACAAGCGTAACTACTCCTGGCGGCGATGTTCTGGACGGGAACACCACATCAAGCTTCCTCCTCAACACTGTCTACAAAAAATACCCTGAAGGCAATCAACAGGATGCTGTCTTTGCTCTTGTCGCTAACGCAGCAGCTGATGCTATCTTCAATAACATGGGGAATGTTGGTATTGGTGATCTTCTAAAGACAATCACCACTTCAACTGACCAAGGCAGAATTTGCGTCTATATGGCTGACCCTACCGAGGAAGCCATGCTTGAAAAATATGGCTTTGCTGGCGTTGTTTCCAGCGATACTAAAACTCCTGAGACAGGAGTCTATAGCTCTGCATGCTTGGGTGGAAAGATGTTCTATTACCTGACCTCAGCTATTCAAGTTGGCGATGGGGTTAAGAATCCTGATGGATCCACCACTTATGACATGCGGGTTGAATATACTAATACGCTTAACTCAGCAGAATTAACAACACTTACGCCCTACATCACCAATGGCAACATTAATGGAAATGAAGATTTCTACGTCTACTTGCTTGCTCCAACAGGTGGCAAAATTACTGATGTGAAAACCGAAGGAACTTTCTTTGGAGCAAGCCAATATCCTAATCAAGACTTTGCAATCCCAGCAGGTGGTAATGACAAGATGAACGAGACTACCTACCAGGGCAATGATCTTTGGTATGGATGGACCCACCTTGATATGGGCGGAAAAGCAGTTATCACCTATAAGGTAACTACCGCACCAGATGCTGATAGCGATCTCATCGTGAGAACCACCCCGTTAGCTGGTAATACGAAGATTACTTACAACTAGCGGTCGATCACATCGGCTAGTGTTTTGCACTACGATCTATTGAATAGGCCTTGGTTTATATCGCGATGCCGTATTATGCACAACTTTCATTTAGCTAAATAATTATCTGTCCTTTTAAGTGTTTCAATTGTTTGCTCTGAGACCTCAATAATCACACGCTCCGATGCCTCAATTTGCTGCATACTGATTCTTGTCAGAAAGCCATATGATTTTAAATCCAGAAGATTGGCAACTTCGATCTTTCGATCAATCGCATTTTGCCTCAATTTCTCCTCTTCTTCTACCTGATTTGAAATTAGCCTTCTTAACAGAACTAAAGTTTCCTTACTCAGATCATCAAAATCAACCGATGATGTATTTGACATAAGATCACGAGCCGTTTTCTCTATTTTTTTTATCTTGCCTAAATTAGTTTTACTCTTTTTTGCAAGTTTCTTCGATTTACGCTGGATTCGATGGATTCCAACAAAGAATTTAAGCCTTGGAAATATTGCATTAACCCAAATTATTCGAATCAAATCAGAAACAAGTAGCGCTATCAAAAGGGTTGCAAAAAGCGTAATGGATAGAAGAACCTGCTCTTTACTGCCTAGATCAATTTCACCCCATGCCAACTGCCAAAACAATACGGCAAAATAAGAGAAGATACCTATTATAGTAAATCGAAAGATATCAACATATCGCTTAATTTGATCCATTCGAGTCGTATGACGTTCGATAGTAAATTCAATATGCCGCTTGAGTTTTGACAAAGATTCCCACTCAGCTTCTTTGGGACTTTGGTTATTTAGCTCAGAGATCTTTTCATACAAAACAACTTCATCATTGGTTTTTTTAATCCATAGAGCCCCAAGCCAACCGTTAATTACACGACATGCAGCATATATAACTATAATAAATAAGAAAAGGACAATAAGTTTACCTGGTTCAAAACCAATTACCGTTAACGCATTTGCCAATGACTCCACATTATGCTCCATATTCTATTTTTCATTTGTCAAAAAAATAAGCTCATTTACTTCAACTTAGGATTATCGTTACATTGCCGCAATGTTATACATTTATTAGCTAAAAGCACACTAGACCCAGTACAATAAATAAAACCTTACGACAAATGTAATGAACACTATTTCAATATGCAGTCTCTGATTTCAACTCAGCATATATTAATCGCATGCCAGCTCCAGTACTTTATTAAAGTGTTTATACATCTTAATAAAACTTAAAATACATGATACGCTTTATAGGATACCAATATGAGGAAACAAGTTGATTGCAATAGGAGCAATAAGTCGCTCCACTCAACCATTATTTCTATCATCAGCTTAATAATCAGCATTGTTGGTCTTATTGTTATGGCACGTATCAGTCTCACCGCCAATGAAATTGCAACTCATCAAGCCGAAATATCTAAAACTTCTACTACTCCGGAATTTGCATATCTAGGCCCTGCCGAAAAAATCAGCATGGATAGCAACGTTGATTCTTATGGCTTAGATCCGCAATTTGCGAAAGTGTCAGGATACGCAAACAATATATCTTGCAATGCGTTTTCTCGATTTAAAATAAAAATTGGTACTAAGGCCGAAAAAGATATAATTTTTGGCTCCCACACATATTTTGAGTATGCAAATGCTTGCAGCAAACTCAAAACTATAACGTTAGACATTAAAGGGGAATTTATTAGAAGAACCATCGCTATTGATGGCTCTTTCATAGTTATCACACTTGAAGAGACCCGAGCAAAGATTTCTTCAGAAGTCATCACCAATAAACTTGAACAGTATGGCTACTATGCAATTGAAACAGACAATTATTGTGTTGGATCAATTGATTACACAAATGTGGACAATGAATATGTTAGGAATCCTTTTGTAATAGATATGCAACTAAAAAATCATGCAGATTTTATTGAAGACAGATCAGAAATTGAGCCTATCGTTATTGAATATTCTTGGGGTGAACCAAACAGGGGACTATCGGATGATTTATTTGAAGAATGCGCATTAAAGATAGTGAGAACCTTAAATCAAGAATAATGCCAACATTCTCAATATAACTCAAGCTTGCCAAAAAAGAGTGCATACAATGCGTATAACCGGCAGCTTTTCCACGTACTATCGATGCCTATTCCGTGCTTGACTGATGATAATGAATCCGTTTATAACTCGTTTCCTTTTCTAGAATCTTTATTTGTGAAGAGCAAACATCCTTGGTACCGAGTGCCTCACAAAACGGTATTGCCTGTCGCCCAAATTGGTACCACGAGTCGCTTGAAATGGTACCGCTCTTTTTCGCTTTTATAATTTCCTTTTTAGAACATTCAATAGGGAGCGTTTTGATCAGGAAAGAGAGACGAATTCTTCGAGCTGTCGCTAAAGGGAATGTTTGATCGCACAATAGTTTTCATTATAAAGAGAGTCTGTATCGCCACAAAGAATTGAGAACACTAACCCAAAATCGTTTCCAATAGCAGCCGCTAAGTTGCATAGCTAAACAAATAAATAGCAATAGCTAACTCTATAGCATATTGGCGAAATCAAATTAACCTAGATTGACTATTTTCCCCTGACGTGGGTATGGCAAATTTAGCCTGACGCTAACAGTAGATCTTCTTGAAATCACGGACATCGATGCGCAGATCTAATTGCTTCACAGCTTGATCCCAATGAATAGTATTTACGAATTGAATATGATCTTATGGCTGATTCGATCTTAAATCGCATTGCAACAGACGCGATGTTTATCGAAATAGATGGATCAAACATGCGTGAATATATGGCCGATATAAAGAAAGAGTAATTTAGAAAAGTACTTTATGTTGGGTGGTGCTGTAGTTAAAACAGACTGCGATACCACCCGTACCTATTCACGATACCAACCAAAACAATTGTCGATACCATTACATGCGACAGCGGTACCAAAGCAGGAGACACCTGGTACCAACAGTGTTTACTATTCACAGATACTCCTAAAGGAGCAAATGCTTCAGCAGCATTGTATTCTATTGCAACTACCGCTAAAGCAAATGGGCTTAATGTATGTAAATATCTAGCGTGGTTATTAGAGGTTATGTCCAATGCTTGCATACTCGATGACGAAACGCTTGATACGATGCTCCCGTTTTCAGATTCACTACCTAGTGAATTACGTCTTCCAAAAGATAAAGTGAAAGAGCAAATTTAAAAGATGGATGAAGATCCTGTAATACCGATTGATCCAAAAACTCTAAAAGAGACAGAAGCGCTTTCGACGCAGTAAATAATACTGCTCATAAATTCGTGGTGAAATTATGAATGCAGCTCTGGAATCTTCTCGGATAATTTCAATATTGGTTTTGTAATCTTCTAGGGAATTTACAAATCATGCGGTTTTGACACTTACACATCAACAGTCTCTTACTAGACGAATAATCTAAGAGACAATTAACGACTATTATGTTGCTTCTGATCACGCCTTCCCCGGTTTAAACCTGTTGATGTTTTCTTAATCTGTAATAGGGATCACGGGAATCCATTTTTAAGCTAAACAACGGAATCGTAAGCTCTTTACAGATTTCTCGAAGCCTCCTCAGATCTCTTTCTTCACAATGCATTCCCGCATAAATTGCCGTAGGGACGGCATCGACATATGGTGATATTGGTGAGTTTTCTGGAATAACGCAACGAAACTCCTTTTCGTAGCTCCAAGACTGATGCTTTATGTTTGCCAACAAAAGAGGAATGTATATAAGCGATTTGTCATTTATACGCACTACTTGCTGGTTATCATTGAATCCAAGTAAAGCTCGCGTGATCTCTTCTTGCGACTTTTTTAGTAGAAACGATGTGAGATCTATGCGTTTTTTGGAATATTGCACAGGAAATAATAAACTTTTGAACGAAGCGTTAACCTGATTCTCCATATCGTACTCAACGCAAAATCCTTGATGATTATTTGCATAATGCGCCCACATAGGCATACATTGCTCCCCAATTGAAGAGAGTGAAGCAACTCGCCTTTTTCGAAATATTCCAAAAATATCATCAATCTTAGATTTCTCAATTCCAAGATTTCGGCCTATTTCATCAGCGTTATAGAAAAAGCAACACGAATCGAATGGATCGTTCAAATCCTGTAGCGGAGATGTATAGATTCGATTGTTTAGCAACGTCTCGAATCTGAGTTCATCGACATCTGAGTTAAGCCCGAGACTTTGATATTTAAACAACCTACCTGGAATATAGAGTTTGAAAATTCGAAAAATGGCCTTAAAAGCAATATCCGAAGCAACGCCTGTATCAAACTCCATGAGCAACTCTGCTGCCTTAAAATAGTCAGGTGGATTTTCAATGCGCCACTTTTCGAGATCGAAGCTCTCTTGGCTCTCGGCGCTTCCCGGTTCTATTTTGATCATACCGTCCTTAAGTTCATAGATCTCTATTTTCTAAATTGTCAATATATAACAATCTCGTTGATGTGAAAGCACGTTTCCAAACCCTAGACGCAAAATCATCTTGCGAATACTTTAATTCCTATTGCGATATTAAGCCTAACCCAAAGGCCATTAATAACTTTCTGAATTGTATCGAATGAAAGATTTCGGGTTGGTAAAAACACCAAATAAAGGCTATGCGAGTAAAGTCCTCTCCTTTGGAGACTATACCACTCCCTTTATACGGGCTATATAACCAAGAACAGCAGTAATCAAATGGGGCGTATCCATTTTCAAGCGCCGTATTAAGGTATGCAGCAATATCGTCTACTGACTCAAGATATCAAATGCATCCCATTTCGCTGCTACCTCCATTCCCATCATTGATATTCCTGTAATATTGTAGGAGCTATTGTCGTTGAAACCCCCACAATAATAAATGACTCCCTACTTGGTCGAACAGATCTTCAAACCCTACAAACCTCACCTGTGAAGTCAAGAGTTCCATATATGCCTTTTTGGCAGAGGTTACCTGAATCTGTTCGACGATACTCAAATCCATTTTTTCCATCACGCACTTCGTCTCTGCCGTAAAGCAAGCACGCTCCTTCTCTTCTCTGAATATCAGAAGTTGTCGGCATAGACGGAGTAATTGTAATAATTACATATAAAGTCGCTGCCAAGGCGGAAGACTATCGTCGAGCGTATTGGACGTTTCGAAAGATGATCGTTTGAAATTTCAGGAACCGCTCGACACTGGTTGAGCATCCCGTAATGAGATGATACGACATAATACTGTTCGAGCAGCTATCCATCCCGACAACTATCGAGCGAAAATAAGCTAGCTTTTGTAAGTAGACATTGTCGTCTTATACACCTAAAAATATATACCGTCGAGGATCAACATCGGTACTCTCTGAACGAGCTTATGAAATACCGCACTGAACCTACACAGTATGGCATTTCGCAAGCTTTATCTCATGACAAAAGCAATCCACTCCGAATACTGCTTTAGATTGAGTTTAATGAAGCACCTTGGAACTGTCCAAGCATGCACATCAAAAACATGTGATTTGACGTGTGGATTCTGTTTGATGAGGCGTGGTAAGAATCATCCCGATAAGTAGAGCTATTCTCCATGTTAATACTATATGCGACAATATTTGGATTGCTTAGGACAATGACAGGAGCAAAGTATGTTTGTACTAGAAGTCGCAGCAATCAACTACAGGAACGTTAGCTGCGAGACCATTAAGTTCTCTCAGCCTTGTACTTTTTTAGTAGGCGAAAACAGCTTGGGCAAAACAAATCTCCTATATTTGCTGAGAACGATCTTCACAAGGAGAAGCTTCGATGAGAATGATTTTCGCAATGTTGGTGTACCTATTTCAGTAACTATAAAATTGAAACTCTTGCCTGAAGAAATTGGTCTTTTCAATGATATCGCAGATCCAGACGACACGTCCTACGTGACAATCGAGGCGTTAGCCGAAGACGCTGAAGATGACATCCTCTACCTCCACAAACCAACGAACGAGCAAATCCCCGCATCCATGATACGTCAGATTTCGTTTTTTCTTTTCGAAACACTAAATGCGAATAGTCGCGAGTTGAACTATGACCAGAAACGTGGAGTTGGACGTGTTCTCTCGAGGGGGCTCGGTATATATCAACAAAAGAACGGAATGTCGGTACTGGACTTCTTCGATCAGACCAAACTCGACGGACTTATCACCTATCTCAATAGCTTAGTATCCAAGATTAGTCTTCTGACTCCCTACGGCATCCATGCTGGTATCGATGACAGAGAAGCGGAGATTCTTGGTTCTATTGTTACGTTAACAGATGCCAACAACTTGCATTTCAAACGATCGAGCAGCGGAGTTCAGTATATTGCACTAGCGATCATGCAAATTCTAGACTCCATAATGCAACTTTCAGATTCCAAGCTGGAGAAATGCACATTCACCAATACTAGCGGCGAACGTGTGTTCTCGGCAATTCTTGCGTTTGATGAACCAGAAGCTCATCTTCACCCCTATATGCAACGAACGCTAACGAAATATCTGCGCTCGATCGCATCTGGGGAAGAGGATGGATTCAATGAGCTAGTTAAAGAATACTTCAATATAGACACCATAAGCGCGCAGATCATCGTCGTCACGCATTCCCCGAGTGTATTATCGTCAGATTACAACCCGATAGTACGCTTTGGTCAACGCAACAATGGTACTGTCTCAGTATCGTGCGGAGCCGACCTTACTTTGAACCACGCCTGTAGAAAACAAATCATTGCCCAATTTGATTCCATAAAAGAAGCCTTTTTCTCGCGGGGAGCTCTCGTTGTCGAAGGAATAACCGAAGCAACTGCAATTCGAGGTTTTGCGCTATCCCAAAATATCAATCTAGACAGCCTTGGCTTAATAATCATAGCGGCGGATGGAAAAGAAACTGTCCCAACAATTTGTGAACTGTTGGAGCAGTTTGGCATTCCAGTATGCTCTATCGTAGATAGGGACACTGATTCTCCTGTCATATCAGGGAATTTCGTAACGACGAACGAGATCGACCTTGAAGCCGAACTCGTCGAGTCTTTGTTTTCATCCAATAATCAGGCAACGTTCATTACGCTGCTCGAAAACTATGAAACTCAAGGTAGATCCTACACTCTTCAAAATAAGCAATTGAAAAAGAAAGCTAATAAGTATAATCCCGCATTACTTTCCAGCCACACTTTCACCGATATGAACTTTAACGGCGTTGAATTTGACGGAATGTTTCCTGATGAAGGCTTTACTCGCTTAATGATGTATACTTGGCTCTCAAGCAAAAAGGGTGCTATTCTTGGCACGATGATCGGTGATGAGGTGCCGTCTTCAGCTGTGCCGCAATGTTATACCGATATTATTAACGTCTTGATAGAGATGGCATTGTGATGGATATAGACAAATCACAAGCTGCCGTTATAGACTGCATGCTCCCTAGAATTTTTGTCGAAGCTCCTGCTGGGTACGGAAAAACATTTACAATGATCGAGAAAATCGTCGAGGATTTTCGCCGGAACCTCATCCCGAATCCCAAGAAAATTCTAGCCCTTACGTTCAGCGTAAACGCCGCCAAAAAGATGAAGAACGACATCCGCGCCAAATTGTTACAAACCAACTATGGTATAGACAATCGTGTCGATGTCTATAATTATCATGCTCTCGCACGTCATATACTCGGACTCTACGGACCTTTGTTGTTGGGTGTACCCACGGATCTCAATAAATGTGCCCAGCTAAACGAAAGCCAAGTTCTGAGCCATTTCCAGAAATTGAAGTTGGTTCTAAATCCGCAAACGAACCGTGTATTGACGAGTTTTAACGCCGCTGTAAGGGATTGCTCAGAAAGCGACCTTGACGATCTTATTAATTCCTATAACCAAGTTCTTCTAACAGAGCTGATTCCTCAAAACTGCATCACCTATAATGGAATCTTGACCTTGGCAATTAAGGTTTTACTTGAACACGAGTCCATCCAGCGCCTTTATCGCTTACTCTATCCCTACGTAATCGTCGACGAGGCTCAGGACACTAATCTCTTAAGCTACCGATTGCTCAAGTTAATAGTTGGAGATGAGACACGTATATGCATGTTCGGCGATTCCCTCCAACGAATATATGGCTTTATCGGCGCTATCCCTGATTTTGTCGAAAGATGTCAATTGGAATTTGGATTGACTTCACTCAGTTTGACTACTAATCATAGATTCGCAAAAGGATCTAGCATGCAACTACTTGACCTAAATCTGCGAGAAAACATTAAGCACCCTACAGCTCCTTCGATCAACACGAGCATATCTGTGCCGCTGTTCTTTCTAGCGACCATAAAGAGCGAACTCCAGAGTACATGCAATATCGTTAAAGCAATCCATTCTGTTCAGCCCGACTCGACAGTGGCAATTTTGCTTCGCTCGCGTGGCTTCTATGGAAGTATGTTACCTAGCGTGATGACAAAAAATAAAATCGACTGCTTCGAGGCTTTGTTCGAGGAAGATAGCCTAGAGTACATTGAATTTAACCAACTTTGTATCCAACTTCTGGGCGAAGTCACGGGGCATACGGGTGAATCATCCCTGGCTGATTTAAGACGCTTCGAAAAGCTCATAAATACGAGGATCAACACTATGAATTATGAGCATGCAGATTCTTATAAGCAGCTTGTTAGAGCGCTGATTGCTCAAATCGAGGCCGAACTAATCTCTGCCAGCCCACAAACTAAACACGAGTTTGCAATTAACATCTTCGAAAATCGAGCATTGTGCCATGCGCTCGAATACATCCATTCGCACGTAGTAATTACAACCATGCATTCCGCAAAAGGTCTCGAATGGGACTATGTCATAATCCCAGAAATGATGCAATGGGTCGAGCCAGCAGGACCACTGTGCTTAGAATGCGCAATCGAAAAGAAGTTAAGCAATTGCAGAGGGCATAAATGCAATATTGCAAGCACGCGCTTACCAAGCAACTACGCTGATGAGCTATGCGTTTTCTATGTCGCTGTCACTCGTGCTAAGCGGAATGTGATTTTCCTCGCTACGACAGACCGCGTAAACAAATCCGGAGAGCAGAAGACTGGAAATCTCTCGTGCTTTCTTCAAAGACCAGGCATAACGATCACCAGTGTCAAAAACCTCACTGATCTCATTATGTAGTGCCGCTAAAACAATATCTTTTTATCATATTTCGACAAAATGCAACAGGAAAGGTAATATCTGATCAAAATACTATCTAATTTCTTACATCTGCATGCATGTTCTAATGTTTGAAGCGTCGTCTACAACGTATGGCTCAAAAATGATCGTTGTCTTGTATGTAAACCCGGGAACATGGTTAGAGAGACTTAGTAGTTATAGCGTGGTATTGTAGCATTTTAGCGTAAGCGTCAAAACAACCGCATCTACTCTTAGATAGCTCTTCATGGGATCATTTGCTTGCAAGATTTCCTTAGAGGAAGTTGTTGAGTAGATGAGTCCGGAAGAGCGGCATGAAATGCGTAGAGCGCAGGTTGAACAATACCTGGCTTCAGGAATGAGTTTGCATGCCTGGTGTAGATTAAATCGAGTCCTTCTTCTACTTTATATTACTGGGTTGACTACTTTAGAACTCATGAACCAGAGTTGTTTAATGATCCGTCACGCAAAGAATAGATTGAACTATCACAAGATTCAAACAAGACCAAAAGCGCTCTTGCTGTTGTTGATCCACTTACCTCTTCAACTCCAGTGCAACAAGGCAGTATAGATCTTTCTTATGATGATGCTGACGCTAACACTTCACTCATAATGGTGCATTTTGCACATGCATCTATAGCTATACCGCCTCACACCCAAAAGGCTGACATACAAAATGTAGTTGAGGTGATAGCTAATCTATGAATCCTTTTGCTACACCAGATAAAATTTTAATTTCTAATCGTTCTCAAGACATGCGAGTAGGGATTCAAAGACTTGCTTCTATTGTTACTGCTGAGTTCGACAAAGATCCAACTGATGGGACGCTTTATTGTTTCGTATCTCGCGATTGCGAGAAAATGAAAATGCTTCGTTTTGAAGTCAACGGATGGTGCATGTATTACGTTCGTCTTTTAGAAGGTAGCTTTAAATGGAGGCACCTAAATAATAGTGAGCCAACGCTTTTAATTGAGCGCCGACAGCTCATGATGCTGCTTGAAGGACTTGATTTAGAAGCCATAAAATTAGCTTAAACTCTTACCGCTACAACTATCCTATAACCTAAGTTTTCCCAGTACATAGCCTATATTTTGGGATTATATATATCCTTAACAGGGAAAACAGAGCCTATCTGGACACGCTTTTTAAAACATAGCCCTGTATTTTGAATACCAATAGGCCGTCCAAAGAAATGCAACCAATGCACATCGCAACACTCACAGAGAATTCAGAAGTTCTTCAAACTATCTCATTTAATAAGATAGTGTATTTTTCAAACATAACTACTTCAATAGTCGCGAAAATGCATTATCAAGCAATCTATGAGAACCAATCATATACTTTATCTGATCACCCTTAGAGAAAAGCGAATACTGCTTCTTAGCTTTTTTCGCTTGCTTAGCATTTAATGTCAATCGATCTATCTGACCCATCCATTTCCAATCTATTTTTTGAAGTTGAGGATGATCACAAAGATAATCAACCATATCTGCAATCCCGTCAGCAAGAGAAACAGAAGGACTAAAACTTGGCACTATTTCCTTTATTTTGGAACTATCAAATCTTGTCACTTTTCCTTTGTCACCTTCAAGAACAGGTTTGTATGCTGGGATTTCTTTGTATATATTCTCACGTGGAACATCAACTATGTTCGCATTAACACCCAAAGCTCTTTCTAACTGCTCCAAAACATTTCCCCAAGTTACTTTTTCATCACTTGTAATATGGATTGCCTCTCCATACGCATTTGTATTTGCAAAAAGCCCAACCATACCTTTTGCAAAATCTCTTGTATGAGTAATTGTAGTAAGCGTTTTTCCTTCGTCGAATGTTGGCACTGGCAAACCCAACCTTAATCGTTCTATGAAAGACCATTCCTTCATTGTATTGAATGGAACTAGGGGATAGGGTACTCGTGTATTGCCATATGTAACATATGGACGAACAATAGTAAACGCTGGAGCGAGTTCGTTTGTAAACCGTTCAGCCAATCGCCTCTCACAGAGATATTTATTCCAAGCATATTGCCATTTAGGATTACCTACAGGAGTGCTAGCTTCTGAAATCAGTTCATACGAATTTGGTTCATATACAGTAGCCGATGAGATAAAAATATATTGGCTACAAAGCGGCATGACAACATCAAGCGTTTTGTCAAGCTGATCGGTATTGAAACTAAGGTAGTCCACTACGACATCATAATGCTTACCTTGAAGCAAACGCTGACAAGACTCCGTATCTCTTATGTCCCCTGTAAGGCTCCTGCATCCCTCTGGAAAAAAGATTGAACGATCAGAGCTTCCACGAGTAAGGAGAGTGACATTCATACTACATTCAGCAGCAAGAGAAGCCGTATCCTTACTCAATCGGCCTGTACCACCTATAAAAAGCACATCCATTTAATTGTCCTATTCTATAATTGAAACGGTATAGTTAAACGCACACTCAGTGTTTAACTATACCTTTTATCTTTCTTTTTAATATACGCAACATTTTCTTTGCAGAAGAGGGCTCAGTAAAACACTCAGCGCATAAGTCATCGAAAGCCTTCTTGTTGAGGTTTGTAAGAAAATATCTGCGGTTCGGATGTGGTCTAGGCGAATCAGTAATACAAACATTACCCGGGAAGGCATCTTCAATAGCCTTACGTTCCCAAAAAAGACGCGGCTTAATTGAATCGAATAGCTCACGACCCTTCTCAGTGTTAACAATAACAAGCGATGTCCCACGATCAATATCCTTGCTTTTATCTTCAAGCTTTACACCCCAAAAATCAGCAAGCGTTATATCACCAGTCATCCGCAGATTACGGAATTCACAATTATGACAACATTCGCGCATGTAAAGATTCTGTTCTATATAACCACGAATAAACACGTCATGATATCGATCTTCCGAATAAACCTGACCATTTTCAAATTCGACACGTGTTGAAAAGCGATTCCAACCATGTGTTTTATTCTTAAACCAAACACGAGATATTTCTGCTTCATAACGATTCTCTAACCACTTTAGAAACGCATTGTATGCGCCAGGTGAATTTGCCCCTCTGCACACAAAATTTACAATAAAAAGCCCATCAGGTTGACCACCCAAAAAAGACATAAGTCCAGCACATTGACAGGGTGTTCCACAGAATAATATCTTGATGCCCTGATTGATCAGGTCGCGAATTCTTCGATAGCATAAGCCGATGTCACTTTGAGCATACTTAGATTGACGAATACGCTCGAGACCTTCTTCCGTTTCAATAATGACATGTTCAATATGATGTTTAGTCCCATACTGAGCGCCGCAAACCATACCTTTCTGCATAAGCCATTCACGTGCAAGCTCTGAAAATACACCTCCAGAAGTGCTCTGATAACGAATCTCTTTATCAAGCGACCAGGCAGCATATACTTCCTGCAGCATTGACTCAATAAGTTGCTGTGGGGTAAGAACAGGACAAGCATCCATGCATTTTCCACAACCTATGCATTTATCCATATTTATATCTGGACAAAAAAAACCCTCGCTGTCATCTATTTTAACTATCGCATCTGTCGGACAAACGTTCATGCACGCAAAACAACCGGTACATCTCGCAGGATCTAGTCTAGCTATCGTCTTATCTTCCATTGTCATAATTCCCAACATACATTTTCACGAATAACCTTTGCAGGTACGCCTGCAACAAGACTTGCAGGAGGTACATCTTTTGTAACAACAGCTCCAGCAGCGACAACGGATCCTTTACCGATAGTTACGCCAGGTAGAACCCTTACTTCCGTACCAATCCAGACATGATCCTCAATGATTATTGGGGAGACTGTACGTTTACCATCTATAGCATGCGCATTGCCATCCATAGCAACAAAGCCATGCGCAATGGCGCAATCATCACCTATCTTAATTAATTTATGAACTCTAATCCGTGAATCAGAATTGATATAACTATCTCCTATTTCTAATCGAGCATTCTCAAATAGTATAATATCTGCGCCATAGCCAATCGCTGTTTCTCCTGCTATAAAAGAAGAATTATTATCCATTCTAAGAATGGTACTTCTCTTATTGGCTTTTATACAATTCCCTCCAAGAGTTAGTTTTTTTTCAATTGAAATTTTCACTCTTTTCCCAAAAATAAACCTACAACCAGGCTCAACAAAAAACAAACCTCCCGTAATCACACCATGCCATCGAACCTTAATAAGAGCTCCGCGTAAAACGGCGAAGCCATTTCTAATCTTGGACATTTCTACCACTTTCTCTTTTGATCTTGATTACAGAAAAGACTTTCGCTTTCTCTTGAGGAGAGAGGACAGCAAGACAAACAGCAACGCCGAATAGAATGGAGTACGCTATACCCCAAACAAAAAAAACTAACCAGTTGTTCACTGGCAAAAAACGAGTACCCATTAGACATATTGCAGTAATGACTATTCCGACTCCTACTACGGGTAAAACGCGCCTCCAAAAAAAACCTATATTTAGTCCTATTCTTCTATGGTAATACCAATTCATAAAGACACCTTGGCACAGAACTTGACCAATGAAATATGCTATGGCTGGTGCCCAGTAGCCAATATATGGTGCAGCAACAGCCGTGAACACAACATTAAAAACGGCACTGGTGAGCATGGCTATACTTCTTGTCTTATGCCGATTCTTTGCACGTTGGATTTCAATACCTGTATTCTGCGTAAGTGAGATAGCCAGTGGAAGCGTCATGATCAGCACCATCCAATAAGCATCTACAAAACCCTCTCCTGCCCAATGGAGAATAAAGAACTCGCCAAGAAGAATAAACCCACCATAAACCCAACAAAACAAAATCATCTGATAACGTCCAGCTCGCGTCATTAGGTGTGTTAATTCAGTATTATCATCTGATTCTGCAACCAGTTTATTAATTCTTGGTGTAAATACATTCGATATTGTCGTAGAAAGCGATATAAAAACTGTTCTGATTTGCACTGATATGGCAAATACGGCTACCACCGATGCGCTCGTAAGTGCTCCCAGCAGCACATTAGGAACGCTTTGATTAACAAGATCGCATATTTGATTGACAAAAATCCAAACACTGAAAGCGGCTATAGCTTTACAAAGTTTTATATCAAAACTTTTCATTTCAAACCGCATCCCAAGACGATTAATACAGAAATAACCATTGAGGATCAGAAGCACAATATTAATGGATAGCTGCGCCACCGCAACTCCGATAACACCCATACCTAAGCAAAGTAAACCATAAGCAGCAAATGGCGTAATTAGCGTTGTCGCAAGTTGTCGACTCTGCTGAAAACGAAATTCTTCAAGAGATAATAAATATGCATCGAAGACCGAATTGAAGATAATTATCGATATATTAAATGCCATAAAAAACATCGTGGTTTCTGCAATAGAAATTTGTTCGGCAGAAAATCCTACTGAAAAGATGGCGTTAGCATTAAACGCAATAAAAAGTCCACAAACTAGCGCAATTAAACTCACTAGAGAAAACAAAGCAAGATATATGCCATTAAGGTGCCGTATATCTTCCTGTGTTCCATTTACTTTCAATTGGGTGTAGAAACGTACGTACGCTTGCGAAAATCCAAATGATAACAGCGTAAGCGTAAATACAAACGAATAACATGATTGATACACCCCATAATCGGCTTGCCCGACAAAAGACAATAGCATAGGAGTATAAACCAAATTGACGAGGTTCTTCGTTAATATATTGGCATAACCAAGAATAACTCCAGCACGACGTTGGGAAGCAATCTTATTCACGCATGTCACCCATGTCTTTAACTTCAAGCGCTTGATTAAGAAACCGCATAGAATGACTCTTAAACAGTTTTAATCGTTTGTCCACATCTTCCCAATCAATAGGTTCGTTCATTTGTTTTTCAAATGAAATTGATGAACGATATAGCCGTTTATCTAATCCTAAACTATTTAGAAGTGTCATAACACGATCATTCGCCCTTGTTCGATCAGGTAGCGAAAATACGATAAATGGCTTATGCAGTAATATACAAAACACAGTTCCATGAAACGATGTCGTGATAACGCAATGTGCATCACGAATACAGGCAATCCATTCCTCCACTGTCGCACATTCCGAATCTACACCGGGAATTATTTCTCTTGCTTGGAAATAACCTGAAGAATAAACTGCTCTAACATCTAGGTTTGAGTTAACTACATATCTTGAGATTTCGGACCAGGAAATATCTTCTTTTTTCTTTATATTTAAAATGTAAGCAAATAAGTAGTGCTGCTCACTTTTTTTGATTTTACTAGCTAATGCAAGATACTCTTTAGCTTCTAATAATAAAGTTGGATCAACAACCACCTGTGCATCAAAGCCCACTTCTTGACATTGTTGCGCTGCAGATTCCTCTCTTACACTAATCATATGAAATCGCGAGAGGTATTTTTTAAACAACTTCAATTCTTCTTCAGTATAATTCCTACCTATACTAGGAGCGTAAGCAATTCTCTTTACATCGTCGTCCCCAAAATCAAGAAACCACGCAGCGTTATCAACCTCCATGAGACTTTTTCCCCAAATTTGATCGCTACCACAAATATATGCGTCGGCCTTAGGAGGATCCTCTTTCAACGAATCAATACCGCTATAGATCTTAGTGCATTTAATATGCCCCAGAGCAAAGCCATTAAAATCTCTTACTCTATCAAGCTTTTCATTACGTTTAGAGAGAACTTTTTCCTTAAGTCTTCCTTCAGAAATCTTGCGAAAAACGGACGTTATAACACCTAATCCTGACGGGATGCGTACGCCTGAATTACCTTTAGTCGGATTGTAGCGAATCAACTCTACTTCATGTCCAAGTAACTCCATCTGCTTTTGTAGGGCAAAACACTGTAGTATTTGACCGTAATTATTTGACGTGTCAAAAAATGTTATTTGCTTTATCTTCAATCTAGCCTCGCTTTTTAAGCACCTCTAATACGACCATGCCCCCGTATCCCAACAGAAGCTATAAGGGATAACTCCAACATTGTCTCCAAGAACGAAAATGCCGTATACCACAAAAACCACTATCGTTGCCAATGTAAAAACAGACCTATTCCTTTTTGGAATAAGCTGCAAACGCTCTGGAAGCAAAAATGCATTGAACACAATAAAATACATTGCCACACGGTAAAACTCTACAATAACATGAGACCATCCTTGAAATACGATACCCAGAGATATAAGCCAAAGCAATTCGCTATATGTATTGTCAAAATCCGCTCTTTTACGCCACATATAAAAAACAGCGAGAACCGTGAGAAATATTATAGTGCCATAGCCTACACCTGTTGTATCTGCTTCATAGATACCATGTGCTATATAACCCAATCGAGCCTGAAGCATTGGAATCGGAACAGAGTTAAGTGCCGTCATTACAAGCTGTGGTGCCAGCGTTCCTAAAGCGGACAGCACAAGAATAAGAACGAGATGTTTTTTCTTATACGCAACAAATACACACAAGGGATACGCGACAATAAAAATCAAAGCAGTACTATGTAACATACTGGCAAATCCTATGGACAGAAGAAACGCTATAGGTTTTCGCTTTCGTATGCACGGATACGCAAATGCGACCAATACAGAAAGTGCTGCATATTGCCTAAGCATGGTATAAGAATAGAAATATATTAGCGAAAAATATACCACGCAAGCAACTGCGATTTGAACCGCCGACCAATTACGCTCATTCGCAAAACACATAATAGAGGCACAGAAGCATACAATATAAAAAAGAGACAAGACAGCGATATATGCTTGGTAGTTTGTTCCAACAAAAAACTGTATAACTTTATCGATTAACTCAAAAAAAATAGTTTCAGGGTATGTTGAATCGAGAATTATATCGCTTAATGATAAAGCAAGTGCATCATTATACAATCTAAAATAAGTTCCAGTTGTATCAAACATCCCGATATTCAGATTTCTGAAGGCAGCAAGAAACCACATCACTGCACCGAACAACACAATAGTTATGTATTTATTCTTTGTAGCAAGAGGTAACAGAAGCATGATGACAAGAGCGAATAAATAGACAGCCATCAAGTATCACTCCTGCAGGAAAATTCTGCATTCATATCATTAACTGAGCTTGGCAACAACACACTATTGTAAATAGTATAAATTTTCTCAGCTATGTTATCTGCATATTTATCAATTGCATATACATGAGCAGCATCTGCGATCTCTGCCATAAGATTAGGTTCATCCATACAAAAAGCAATCTTCTTTGCGAGTTCGTCTGGATTGCCCTTCTTATAAAGATAGCCTGTTTTGCCGTCATCAATTAGATATGATGTACAACCCGTATCTGCACCTATCACTACATTCCTATAGTATTGTGCTTCTACCGTCACCCTGCCAAAAGCCTCCATGCGCGAGCATACGAGTGCAATATCCATATATTTTCTAATATCGTTTACATTTTCCAAATAGCCAAGATCATAGATAAAATCCTCGCAGCCAGAAAGGCTAGATTGCAATGCCTCTCTATCCCCCTGCCCGCAGAGATACAAACAGACATTGCGACCTTCTGTTCGCAATGTCTTAACTGCCTCTATCGCTTCCTGCTGACCCTTTCCCTCTGATATTGCACCTACCATGATTATTTTACAAACACCGTCATCCATAAAATGGCGAGTGACTTCGCAGGAAGGATCAAAGCAGACTCGATCGTAAACAACAGTCCAAGATTCGTAGTTGAACCTTTTCATCTGATATGCCTTCACTGCGTCTGAAATGAAAATTGCATGAGAATTCTTACACTGCTGCTCTAAGCGCTTAGGAAAATAATGCGTAAACCCATGATCTGCTTCACAAAATTCTCGAATATGCCAAATATGAGGAACCCCCATCGCTTGCGCAACTTCTATACCAAATTGTGTTGCAAACGAGTTCGAGTGCACAATCTGTATCCCGCAATCTAGAGCTTTTTTCGCAACTTGACGCGAAATAATAGGATGAGCACAAGTCATCCATGCAAGTTTAACAAAGTTTTTTAGCCTCCACGCAAGTCCACGCCTCTCGATTGGCTTGGTTGCAAGAACAAATGGTGCGCTCCACACTTCACAACCAAGCTGCTCAAAACATGCACGAGACTTAGCATTCTCTCGTGGTAAGAGAATCGTAATATCAGCTTTCGTCTTATCTCTTCCATCCAACCAATCAATTAAGGCTCTATTTGCTCCAGACAGGTAACGATCATGACATACAATTAGTACCCGGATCGCCTTGGAATTCGATGTAGGTATCTGCCTCATCGCGCATTCAGGAGTCAAGGACATCGATTTAGACACCAGCTTTCTCACGTGCATTCTTTATTGCTTCAAGAAATCCAAAACCATTATGTTTGTCTGGCTCTAAATATGCCCCTTCGCTCCATTCATTCCACGCATTAATAACAAGATATTCATCAGAAACATCTTCCCTAGAATACATCATTAATTCGGTTAAATATCGTTCAAACTTCTCAGGTGTCGCCCCTTTAATAATCATGCTGTCATAATGTTTCCGAGGTGAGTTATCCCATGCACAGTTGCAGCTACGAAATATCGGTTTTCCAGAATAAGTTCTAGTACGTTTTAGAATGCAATTCCACATCTCGTCGTACGATTGAAAATCTAATTTATGCATTCTTTTCGCCAACGCCCGCTTTGCTAAACTTAGCTTTGAAATGTCAAAAAACATGGTATAAAGAGGCTCAAATTCGACCACTGCAGAAGAATCGTTAGATACAAGCGATCTGTTCCTTGAGCTGATGTATTCTACAGCATACAGTCCATCAAACCCATGATTTTTCAGATACCCATCCCAATAAATAAGCATCTGAGAATACTCTGGAATAGCTCCAGGATTGTACAAATACAATACGGGCTTGTTATCAATTTTTGAATAGCGCTCATCGCTGAAAAAATTCATAAGATACTCAATATGAGCATGCCAGTCTTTTTGACCAGGATAGTGCTGCTTTATCATTTCTTCAGGGTTCTTGCCGTGCCACGTTGTCACCCATGTATCATTAGCCCAACAAAGCGAATATTCGATATCAATATCTGGTGTACACCGAAGCAACTCGATAGGCTTTTCAAATATTGTTCTACCATACCCAAACCAATAATGATACATAATGAACCCGTCCACATTGTATTGGTTTGCCAGTATCGCTTGCCGTTTAAGATTTTCTACCTTGGATAAATCATAGTACCAATCATTATATGGCTCGACTGGCTGAACATGACCATAATAGAGAGGCTTTCCAGAGCGTACATTATCCCACTCAGTGAATCCCTCGCCCCACCACTCATCATTTTCAAGAGTTCGATGAAAAGCCGGAAGATGCAACGCCATTATTTTCATATCTAGTTATTCTCCGTTCTAAAAACCGAAACAAAAGATGCCACATCTTTTCGAATGTAATACACTCTATTCACCACTAATGTCCATGCGTCAAGGCGAGAGATTTTCATAATGATTCTAAAAATGCCTATAAACCTATATTTTTTTCGAAATTGCTTTATTCCTTACGCGATTTATTATGGAATCTCGGTATTTGATATTGCTAAATTATTAATTTCTGTCTTTGCTTGTTCATACCCTTCAACAACACACGAAAGGGCAGAACGTATTGTTTCCCTGCATCCACCCGTATCGTAAGTAATCACGGGTAAACCGCACGCTTCAGCCTCGAGGTTAACAGTAGGATAATTATCTTCTTTTGTTGGATTAAAAAGCACATCACAACTTGAATAAATTTCAACCAGTTCCTCAATGGAAGATGTTTTTGGTAATCCTATAAATTTTGCACATTTTATTGTATGCATTATTGATTTTACTTTTTTTAATTGTTGCTTAGAAAGACCTACTACAACTATTGCAAATCGATCATCGAGCTCTTCTGATAGCCTAAAAAAGTCGTTAAGACCTTTTCGTTCAGACCATTTTGACGCAACGCCCAAAATAGTGATTCTCTTCTCTATGCCATATTTCGTCTTAAAATTACTAGCTCTTCTCCTAAAAATGGCTCGATCAACTTCATTTGGTTCAACTTTTATCTCATACTTACCCATATAGCTTTCCTCTAATTGCTGCGCAAGCCAATTGCTAGGAGCAATAAGGGTAAGACGTTCTGGAGGCAGAAGAGTGAAAAGCTTCCTTTTTTTCTGATAGTTTAGAAAAACATCGGATCCAAACCAAGATTCGGGATACTCTTTTATTTGAGGACACCTTGCGCCATTAGCACAACAACCACTTTTCCATTGAGTGCAATTTGTATATGTATAATATATACAGTGCCCTGTAAAAGCCCAGCAATCATGGTGAGTCCAAATAACTTTACAATGATGTGAAGCAAGCCAATGAAAAAGCAACTCAATATTGATGTAATACCCAAGCAAGACATGAAGATGGACGACATCTGGATTAATCTTTTCCAAATGCCGAATGAGACGTTTTGTAGTTCCAGCCGAATGGAATCCTGGTTTTCCGTCAATCCGCGTTAAAAAGGCATCTTTATACACATCAAACAATGTTGCAATTTTACGTTGATTCTCATCCTGAAAATGATCACCACGCGCCCAAAAAACATATGATTCATGACCTTGCTTTAATAATTCCTTATGTCTCTTGAAAATAACTGAAGGAGCCCATCCGCCAGAATAGGCATTAATTTGTACATATTTCATAAACGCAATCCCAATAAATCAAGACAATTTACTGCCATAATTAATTACTATTTTCTGTCATTTATCAGAAATACTATTTCAAACGATAGCTGCTCTAGCCAACACGTATCAGCTATGCTCCGAAATTAAGCGAGGTCGACTAAGACTTACTACTAGTTTGAAGCTTAATCCGAACAGTCTTTTCTTTGATTCATGATCTATCATCACAGTTTTTAGATTCATTCCATGCTCTCAATCTACAGAAGTAACCTCAATAACTACACCTCTACTCTTACGCGAATTTAAAACCCCATTTACAAAAGTATGCATAATAGGATCTTATGTGCGTTGCCATCAAATGAATATTTCGATGCGAACCTTTTTCCCATTTGTGGATGACCGTAGAATAAGGAACGTACATAAGTTTTGATTTCTGATTCACTCGTCTGCAAAGATCCGCATCCTCAAGATACATAAAAAAACGATCGTCGAAGCCTCCAATCTCTTTCAGTAAAGGGGTTCGTCCATACAAAAAACTCCCTTGCCCGAAGGGTACGGCAAATGGCTTGGTATAATCCATATCCATCATTGAATGTTTGACAGTTCGCTTTTTCATTATTCCGCGGAGCAGGGTTCTATTTAACCCGTCTAATACAGTTACTTCTCGCCTATACGCCGATTGCAGATTACCGTTTTCATCTATCAAGCGAGGAATCGTCATTCCAATATCTGGATTTCTTTGCATGTATTTAAAAAGGATTGAAAGTGTATCCTCGATAAATACAACATCAGGATTTATAAAAACATGATAATCAGAATCTGCTCGTTGCAGTGCTAAATTATTTGCTTTCCCAAATCCCAAATTATCTCGTACGTCTATATAGACTATGTCTGAATAAGTTTTTATTTTCTCAATAAAAACTGCTCGAGCACTTAATAATTTTTCGTCATCATTTAGATCGCTATTATCAACAACAAAAATCATCTTACTAAGTGAAGCAGCTGTGTTCCCCTCAAGAGACTCAATCATCATAAGAGGAGTTTCATAATCTCTATATAAAACAACAGAGACAGATACATCAACATGTTTCTTGGACATATGCGTTAACTCCCCTGGGCGGTTAAAACCACACCTACTGTCTGGATTATCAATTTGATGTCAGACCAGACACCGCATTGTTTTATATACAGCAGATCAAGATCAATCCAATCGTCAAATGAAATCGAATCTCTATTTGTTCTCGTTTGCCAGTAACAAGTAATACCTGGCTTGATTAATAAACGCTGCTTTTGGTATTCGTTATACGTTGCAACTTCTTTAGGCAATGCTGGTCTTGGGCCCACAACCGAAATATCACCTTTGAGAACATTCCAAAACTGAGGCAACTCATCAAGGCTTAGTTTGCGTATCAGTTTTCCACTTCTTAAAATTCTTGGATCATCTTTAATCTTAAATACAGGGCCAGTCTTTTCATTTAGATGCGCTATTTCTTCTAATCTGTCCTCTGCATCAACACACATAGTTCTAAATTTGTACATAGTAAACGGCTTGCCATTTTTGCCAACTCGCTGTTGCGCAAAAATTGGGCTTCCTTTTGGATCATCGATCTTGATTATTATTGCTAAAAGTAAATAGAGCCACCAAAACAAAGCAAAAATAACCACACTAAATAAGATGTCAAAAACTCGCTTAAGAGTCCTGTATACCCTCCGTGACTCTAAGCCCTTTAACCCTTGCAGCTCCTCAGGATACGAACTCTCCCTGAGGGCTCTTTCCAACTCATCGACCTTGAATAAATAACCACTACGAACTGTTTCAAAGCTCATAGATGCATGAGACGAGCTAGTCGCATCATTTGGCTGATCGATCGAAGTTTGTTGGTTCATAGAGTTCTGACCAATTAAATCCGTTGTCTTATGTCCTGTGTTTACTGAAGGCATCTTGGTCTGGTATCTATAAAGCACTCGTTCTAGTTATTGTGTTTTCCAAAGTGTTGGTTGCGAGATTCTCTTAGGAATGAGAATCTATCTGGATTCCTTTTGCTACTAGCGTACGAGCTATCTTCAGAAAGCAGCACAACACCATTTAGTTCAACTTTTGCAATTGAAAATTCGTTGATTATTGACTCAATGACTTTTGCTGAATCTGTCCATTGCCGCACAGCAAGAATAACCACATCGGCATTTCTACTTAAATACGCAGCACCCATGCCTTGAGACAATGGTGCGCAATCAACAAGGTTCAAATCAGCCAATGCAGTATCCGTATATAAATACTCAGCATGCGGATCTGCTTTAAACATCTCTGTATTAATACCTAACATGTTTGCAGTGCCATAAATCTCTTCTGCAACTTGACGCGAAGTAGACGGGTCATCAACTGGAACAATACATACCGTATTAAGTGCATCCTTTGCTACAAATCTCACATTAGCGAAAAGTTTTTCACCGTGATCTCGAGTAGGCAATTGCCCAATAACAGGAGCTTGAGCAACCTCTTCAAGATTATCTTTGTTCTTGATAGGACGCCTAATCATATCCCAAACCACAATGCCGCAAATTACTACGAACAATGCGGCAAACAGTGCAATTAGAGCTGTCTTGAATGGACTTTGTGAAACATCTTTAGCTGCTGACGCTGTTGCAACTTTAAAAGTTTGTGCTGAAAAGGATTCTTGAGCGCGATTTGCTGCTGATTGAGCAGCGCTATTAGCGGCATCCTGAACACTCTGAGCATTGTGTCCTTCGGCGGTTAATGTAATCTGTTTTGCATTAGCATTTGTCGCAGCCTTGACCGTAATGCCATTATTGGATGCTTCAGATGCAGCCGTTGTCGCAATTCCGCCAGCCGCTGCCACCTCATTAGAAGCCGTAATGGTTGCCACTGCTTGGTAGTCTTTAGGCATCGCAAGCATTACTATAAATACGACAAGGGCACAAACAACAGGAATAATAACAACTAATTTTATGAATCGTTTTATTAGTTGCAGCAAATCCAATAGTGTCATATGCATCCTCGTTTAAGCACAAAAATCTCAACAATAACTTAACAAGTTTATCAGCTATTTGTGAAATTTATGTTTGCTACGCACAAGCAACTGATAAATGGACACAAACTTGAACCTTGCGTTAGGTTTCTTCGGCAAACCCATCGCCAACTAAAATATATTTAAGCGCGCCAATGTCAATATTAGGCGCATTGGGGCAGTATTAAATATATTGAGGCAGCATTAAAGATGCTTGTTGCTTTGATGAAAGCATTACCTTGTCTCAGATTTTAAAGATCGCCAAGCTTGTAAGACAGCTCGCCCATTAGCCAGCGTCCTCTCTAAAAGAAGCGCCATATCAAGCTCACTCTCTTCGGGGATATTGCTGGATCCATGCCCTGCATTTGGATACTGATTTCGTTTGAGATATCGATCATTCATCTCTTGCCAAAGATCTTCAGGAAGCTCAAGAGTGAGCACATGCCGTTTCTTGTTGAACTTGTCAAAAGTCCACCTCTTAGTTTTGGCGTCTGTTTTTGAAACATACTTCAAAAGGGCCTCATAAAACGATGCACACCCATGTTGCAAAGCGCCCCAATCTTTATCGTCAAACGCGGCATACATACGCTTCGAAATAACTGCAAGAGACGGCGTATGCTCGAAAGGCTCTTGGTTTGATGCCACAAATTCATTGTCAAAAAGAACAGCGGTTGGCCGATCATCTTCGTTCGCGCAGAAGAAAAACGATGCACCCTCATCGCGCAAGAGGCAATTCAACTCATCGTAAGTTATTTCATCCCATTGGATGCACGAACACATTAATTCAGCAAATTGGGAGGCATCGAGGTTTCTAAAAACATTGCAAAACATGCCATCGTGCCAGGTGAACTCCTCAAGCATATATTCGCCCATGTTATCAGTCTCGAGAATGTAAACTGGTGCGTTTTTGAGACTTTGAGAACGGTTGATAATGCGATTTTTTCTGTAGAGATATTCGTTATGGCCAGTGTTGGAATTGAGCAGCTTTGAGTCAATGAGGTTTGCAAGATACACTGCGGCATCGTCCGAGATATCTTCGAATTCTAAGGCCTTGGAAGTGGCTTTATCCAAAAATACTGAGTAGTTCATTGGTGTTTCCGTTCTTGTTTGGGGGATGGTTTGGGGCTGGGTGGAGGCTGGTTAGTTTGGAGCTGAAAATAGCTGATCGGCCTAGAGTGGTTGGTTGATCTAAAGAGAAAGATGACCAATCTTAAGAAGTGGGTCGGACTTGGAACTGATCGGTTTGGAGAATCTAGTTAATCCTAGAATACCAAAATAGATTGCTAGTAATCAGCTCAAAAAGATTGGTGAACCCAAAGATTAATTAGCTTTACAGCTAAAATGTTGAGCAACATCTTTGTCTGGAATCCTGGGCTGCATAAGTTTCATCACCAAATACTAAATGCATCATCAACTTAAATTCTCTTTGAATGCCACTAGGACTCTGTCTTAATTCATTTCTACCAAGCAATGCCATTTTTCATATCGGCGTGCAAAACATTTGCTGTCAATTTGTGCGTATTTTGATTTGACCTTTGTGTGGTTAAACATGAAATGACGAATGTTTTCTAGCAACTTTTCGCACGCAAATCTAATACCGTTTCAATCCACGCTCCCCATGCAGGGAGCGACGAAGAGTTCGGGTTTGCGAAGCGGGCGCTATCACGTTTCAATCCACACTCCCCATGCGGGGAGCGACCGTCTCCGAGCGTGTGCTTTGCTGCGTTGTTGGTGTTTCAATCCACACTCCCCATGCGGGGAGCGACGATTTTGTATTGACATTAGATCTGCTCCATTAAGTTTCAATCCACACTCCCCATGCGGGGAGCGACATGGTGAACGCATTACGAGTGAACTGATCGTCCACGTTTCAATCCACACTCCTCATGCGGGGAGCGACCCAGATAATCAACGGGGGGG